>LWDU01041127.1_pt1 | contig 24829 bp, 16 predicted proteins | sample 727161 | NCBI WGS metagenome assembly LWDU01 (sample SAMN04566230, study PRJNA314399) | hydrothermal vent metagenome | isolation source: deep sea hydrothermal plume seawater | place: Mexico: Gulf of California, Guaymas Basin | collected 2004-07-11
GCAACTGGAATGTTTATTCCAGATCAGTGTCATACCTATTATTACGTATGTCAGCCTCATGCATCTTCTGGTATGAAGGGGGTAATTATAGCATATCATACTCCAGTTTTTGGATGTACAGATTCTTTAGCTTGTAATTATGACTCTCTTGCAAATACAGATGATGGTTCTTGTTATTATCCAACAACATCTGCAACTACAATTACTACTTGTGATACTTATACTTGGCCCTTAAATGGACAGATGTATACTTCAAGTGGAACATATAGTTCATCTTCAATTTCATCAAATATTTCACCAACTGGAACTTACAATACCCCTGGTAATGCAAATGACGTTAGTGTAAGTGGTAATTACGCTTTTGTTGCAGATGGGTCCGGTCTTCAAATTATTGATATATCAATTCCTTCCGCGCCTACTTTAACTGGTACTTATAATACTGGCAGTGCACAGGGCGTTACTATAAATGGTAATTACGCCTTTGTTGCTAATGCGGGTAACGGTCTTCAAATTATTGATATATCTAATCCTTATTTACCAACTTTAACTGGAACTTACAATACCCCTGATTATGCATATGGAGTTAGCGTAAGTGGTAATTACGCCTTTGTTGCTGATGCAGGTGGCGGTCTTCAAATTATTGATATATCTAATCCTTCTTTACCAACTTTAACAACTGGCGTTACTATAAATGGTAATTACGCCTATGTTGCTGATTATATGCAAGGGCTTCAAATTATTGATATATCTAATCCTTCTTTACCAACTTTAACTGGCATTTACATTACCCCTGGTTATCCAGTAGGCGTTACTGTAAATGGTAATTACGCCTTTGTTGCTGATAATAGTCAAGGTCTTCAAATTATTGATATATCTAATCCTTCTTTACCAACTTTAACTGGCACTTACAATACCCCTGGTGATGCACATGGTGTTAGCGTAAATGGTAATTATGCCTTTGTTGCTGAGTGGAGTGAAGGTCTTCAAATTATTGATATTTCAGATCCTTCCGCGCCAACTTTGATTGGAACTTACATTACCCCTGGTTCCGCATATGATGTTAGTGTAAATGGTAATTACGCCTATGTTGCTGACGGACCTAGTGGTCTTCAAATTATTGATGTTAGTTTTGGCTGTACTATTGATAGTTTAATACTTACCATAGATATTTGTGGCTGTATGGATTCTTTAGCCAGTAATTACAACCCGCTTGCTGTTACTGATGACAGTTCTTGTTGCTACAGTAACTGGGCTACATTAGAAATGTTTGATTCATATGGTGATGGTTGGAATGGTAACTACTTTATCATGACTGAGGTTATGACGGGTACCGTTGTGTTTAATAGTACTATTGCTAGTGGTTCATCAGCTACCGATCAAGGTTGTGTACCTGATGGATGTTATGATATCACTGTTAATGGCGGTTCATGGCAATCAGAGGTTTCTTGGAACCTAATTGCTGCTGGTGATACTACTTCTGGTGGTGCACCTTACGCAAATCAAATCATTATTGGAGCTGGTTCTTGTGCAATTGGTTGTACTGATACTTTAGCTGTGAATTACGATTCTACTGCTTTATCTGATGACGGATCTTGTATCTATCCTTTACCTTGTAATGCTGAAACTTTCTGTGATGACTTTGAAAGTGGTGATTTTGTTGCAGGTAACTGGTTAGCTTCTGCAGGTCTTGAAGCAGCTGTTGCTGTTGATGCTACTAACCCAATCTCTGGCGCTTACTCTGTTACATTTACAGGTGGTAACTACCTAGGTTGGACAGGCGGATCTTCATCTACTACTTCCGCTCAAGCATGGGCAAATACTGATCATATCTCAGCAATTGATATGTGTTTAGATTTATCTACTGTTGCTGCAGGAGATTCTATAAATATAGTACTTGACTATAACAGTTCTGCTTATTATGGAGCTACTGCAGGAAATTACTCATGGTTTAGAGTTCTTGTTGATGGAGTTGTATTAGCTGATGCTAATGGTAACTTAGATCATCATGCACCAGGACAATTAAGATTAACATATGATTTATCTGCTTATGCAGGAATGAATCCTTCGGTAACACTTCAAGCGTCTTGTAAATATGGTCCAGTTTGGGCAGGTGGAGCTTATAATGACTACGTATTTGTAGACAACTTATGCCTTATAAGTGGTGTGCCCGGTTGTGTGGATACAAATGCAACTAACTATAATGCAGCTGCAACTCAAGATGATGGTTCCTGTACGTACTCATGTGCTTACTTAGGACTTGATGAGATTACTATTAATCTTTATGATTCATATGGAGATGGATGGAATGGAAATACTTTAACTGTTGATGGTGTAGATTATACTATTGCAGGAAATATATCTTCTGAATCATTCTCTGCTTGTGTTGATTTATCAGCTTGTATTACTGTTACATATAATAATACTGGTCTTTACGCATCTGAAAACTTTTGGGATATTACTGACGCTTCTGGAGCTGTATTGCTTTCAGGAGATTACTCATCAGGTGGTGACTTTGGAAACGGCTGTGCAGTTTATGGTTGTACAGATTCCACCGCAACTAACTACAACCCTAATGCAACTATAGATAATGGTTCATGTACATATCCAGCCACTTGTGCTAATACTGCACCTACAGGATTACATGCTACTAATGTTGTTCAAAACAGAGCTACTATAAACTGGGATAATATGAATGACTCTTTATGTATGGTAGATCAGTACCGTATTAAGTTTAGACCGGTTGGTGGTGGTTTTAGTTGGACTCAGAAAACCATGGGACAACCAGTAAATAGCTGCCTGTGGGCTGCTAATAACACTGATAAGTTAATCTTGAATCTTACTCCATCCACCCAGTATGAGTATCAGATGAAAGCTTGGTATTGTGGTGGTGGTAATAGTTCATGGACTGCACTTCACAACTTCACTACAGAAGATGACTGTCCAAATGTAGGTAACCTAACGGTAAGCTCAGGTTCTACTACACAAGCTACCTTTACTTGGGATGGTTCAAATGGAACTTATAGCTTTACAAGAATCAAAGCAAGAGTAGATACTAATAATGGGGTTTGGTTCAATGTAGGTGGTACTGGAGTTAATTATGGAACATTCACTAAAAACAAAAATGGTCTTAATCCCGGCGCTTCATATAGAGCTCAGGCAAGAACATGGTGTAGTCCAAATGGAGGAGCTTGGAAATCTCCAACATGGACATCACTTATCTACTGGACTCAGCCAACTATAAGATTAGAAGGCGGCAGTACAATAGCTAATTTAGTTATTTACCCTAATCCATCTAAAGATGTGTTTAATGTAACATTCACTTCAGAAGAAGTTCAGAACTTAAAGATAAGAATACTTAATGTAGTAGGAGAAGAGCTTGTAAGTGATAACCTGCAACAATTCATTGGAGAGTACACCAAACAGATTGATTTAACCAATAATGCTAAAGGAATATACTTCTTAGAAATTGTAACCAATGATGGAGTAATTAATAAGAAGTTGATTTTACAATAGAATGTATTATTGTTTTACGTTTATGATGATGGAACGGTAGAAAAGAAGATAATATTAGAATAAATAAAAATCCACTCACTGAGGAGATTTCTTTTTTGGAGGTTCTAACGGTTCGTATTTCAGATTTTTATTGAAGATAATTTTTTACTCAATGACTATTCTTTTGTGTAGTATTTGAGAATTATCCTACTTATTAAAATTCTGAATGATACCACCAGTAATTTTAAGTAATGCTATTTTACTTTCCATCAGGTTGTAAGCAGCTCGTTGGTAATTAATACCTGAAGAAATGTAAGCAATTTCAATATCCCTCAGTATAAAAGAATTAATTGTACCTCTGTTTTGCTTGTCTGTTGCTAATTGATAATTTATTTCAGCAAGTCTGAATGCTTTTTTATTCAAACTAAAAGCGTTAACACAGATGTTGTATTTATCATTATTTAATGATAACTGATGTAAAACCTCTTTTGTTTGTTTTTCTAATTGTAGTTTATTAATTTCTTTTTGAACCTTTAAAGCTCTTATATTTTGATAGAGTTTTCCCCCATCAAACAATCGGAAATTAACCGAGAAATTAGCAAAATAATTGACGCTCTTACCTGTGTTATCAAATTCATTAGCTAAATCCCCAATATCATAAGCGCTCTTATTGTAAGCAGCTCCAGAATTTATTGATACTACGGGGTAGAATGATGCCATTGTTAGTTTAATATCCTGTTTGGATAATTGTATATTATAGTACTGATTTTTGATGCTTGTATTGTCAGCAAGTGTAGATGCTTTTAAATCTTCATAATTAAACAGTTTTATCTCAACATCAATAGTGTCAGTTAAAATCCATTTTTTTTCAACATCAATTCCAAGAATTAGATTGAGGTTTTTTACGGAGTTATTATAATTTAATTGTTGCAAAATGAGGTTTAAACTATCTGTTAGCATGGCATTCTCAATTTGCAGTAAATCAATTTTACCACTTACCCCAATATTATATTTTGCTTGTTGATATTCTAATCTATTGCTTGCAAGACTGATTACTTTTTGCAGAAGTTTAACCCTTTGTTGTTGCAGTACACAGTTGTAATATTGTAGAATGATTCCCTGTATTGTGTTCTCAATTGTTAGAGTAGCATTGTTATCGCTAATTTCTTCTAGATTCTTGAACTTTGATTTATTTGCCCTGATAGCAAAACCATTAAAAAGTGTCCAACTCATGTTGGCACTATAATTTATATTTGTTGATTTTAGCTCATAAGGCATAAAAGAAGTAGGGTTATTTGTTTGGTCCGATAAACTTTCTTCTTTTTTAGCCGATAGATTGATATTAGGCAAAGCACCAGCATTAGCCCAATTGTTATTTATTTGGCTAATCTTTTTGTTTTTGGCACTTATTTGTATGTCATAATTTTCCTGCAAGCCAATTTTTATTGCATCCATAAGGCTCAGCTCATTTTGTGCAAAAATCAGGTTAGGCAGCAGTAATATAAAGATGTATCTTTTCATTAGTTGTCTATTTCAATTTTTCTTTTTTGTAATTTGGTAAATGGCTCTACTTCCATCTTTGTTGGTGGAATCTCCCCTCCATTCCAGAGCCACCATCTTGCACGCCTTATGTCATTAAAATACATGATTAATGATGGAAAATAGAGTAGGAGTATTATTGTTCCAAAAAGCACGCCAAATGCAACTGATATAGCCATTGGAATTAGGAATTGCGCTTGAAAACTCTTTTCTAAAATAAGCGGAAACAAACCTACAAAGGTTGTAATTGTAGTTAGTATAATTGCTCTAAATCTGCTTCTTCCAGCTCCAATTACTGCATCACTCATGTTCATATCATCTTCAAGGTTGCGGTTATATTTATCTAACATAACGATTGCATCATTTACCAAAATTCCAATTAGAGCCACTACTCCCCATACACTTAGCATTGAAAATGGACGCCCTATAATCCAGTGACCAAAAATTGCACTAACAATACCTATAGGAATTACCATTAAAATTAATCTTGCTTGGTAGAATGATTTAAAATTTAGGGTAATGGTTATTACAATTAGAATAATACTGATTAAGAATGCAATTCCTAATCTTTTTCCACTATCAGCCGCCTCTTCTGCTTGCCCCATTATTTTGTAAGAAACATTAGGATAGAACATTTTCATATTACTGAGATATTCTTTTTCTATTTGGCCGTTTACTTCTGCTGAAAACTCTGCATTATAAAGCGAAGCATCAACACGGATTTCTTTTGTTCCGTTTATGTGATTTATTTTTACTCTACCTCTTTTGTATTGGTAATCTGCAAGTTCTTCCAATGGGATAAGATCTCCTGATAAAGTTTTAATTTTTACTTTATTCAGATCTTCAATAGAATTTCTGTTTTTTTCAGGATATCTGAGCCAGATTTTCACCTCATCCCTTCCAATAATTAGCCTTTGAACTTCTTCTCCAAAAAATCCTTGCCTTATCTGTTTTAAGATAGTTGCCTCATTAAGCCCTAGTGCATAAGCTTTTTCTTTAAGTGTAAGATGAATTTCTCTGTTTCCAACACCACCATTGTCTAACACCTCTTTTACCATATTGATTCCAGAGATCTTTTCTTTTAACCAATTTACAGCTTCTTGTAATTCATTATCATCTTCCGATTGCAAGGAGATAGAAACTGCTTTTCCGAACTGTTGAAAACCACCCACTGATAGTTTTTCTAATTGAGCGATAGAATCAGGATGTATTCTTCTTTGTATCTCATTTGAGATATCAATAGTTGAAATAAGGTCATTTTCTTTTATTGATAATCTAATGGATCCTACATGAGCTCCACTTACTCCTAAATTTTCTGTAAAACCAATAGTCATAGATATGTTTGTGAATAGGGAATCATCATATTCTTCAATTAATTCTTCATGATAATCGTTAATAATAGAATCGCAATACCACAGGAAGTTTTCAGTACGGAATTCTCTCTCACCAGGCTTGTAGGAACACTCAATCATAACCTCATTAAAAGGTACAGAAGGGAAGAAGGTAAATCTTATAGCTCCATTAATAAACATTACTAATACTAAGATGATAAATATAAAAGGAGTCCATACATGCCATCTGTAATTCTTTAGAAACCTTGTGTTAATTTTAGAGTATTGACTTCTTGCTTTGACTACTAATTTTTCTACTTTAGATTTTATAATTTCCCATTTTAGGATGAATAAAAATGTTATAAAAGGATATACTAAAGCTTTAACAGCAATTATAAATGAAGGTGTTGTCCAATCAAAAAAAGTATAAATAAGATACACGACTATTCCAGCTCCTAATATTGCCCATAATAATCTACCATTTTTAGATGATCTGTTTCCTTCTAGAGCGTTTTTAGATGAAAGATGTGCGGGAAGAATTAAGAAAGCTTCTATTAAAGAAAATAGTAATGCTGCAATTACAGCAAATGCCATTTCTTTCATCATCTCCATTTGTCCTCCTACAAAAAGTAGGGTTGCAAATGCAAATACCGTTGTAAGTATTGAGGTTAAAACAGGAGTAACAACTTCCATGGTGCCATCCAACGCTGCTTTCGCTGGGCTTTTTCCTCTTTCAAAATGACTATAAATATTTTCTGCAATTACAATACCATCATCAACTAAGATTCCTATAACCAAAATCATTCCAAATAATGAAATCATATTAATTGTCATTCCGTAAACTAAACCGATAGAAATCATACCAATAAATGAGAATGGAATACCAAATGCAACCCATAGTGATAATCTGAAAGAAAGGAAAAACCCTAGAACAATCAATACTAAAAACAACCCAATAAAAAGGTTTTTACTTAAGGTTTCAATTCTTTGATCAAGCATATCTGCAAATTGGAATAAAGTAATGATTTTGTACCCTTTATTTTTTGCATTGAATGTTTCGATATAATTTTCAATAGAAGAAGCTATTTTTTTAATGTCCTCCTCAGGCGTTTTCTTTATTAAAAAACTGACAGCTCTTTTTCCGTTAACATAAGATGTTATTGGAATATCTGAGAATTCAAGCTCTACTTTAGCTATATCCTTTAATCTTGTGATGTCTCCATTTCTATCAGAAAAGACAACAATTTCTTGAATTTCCCCTGCAGTAGTATGTCGGTTATTAGATCGGATAATAATCTCATCTTTTTGTGTTTTTATACTACCTCCTGAAATATCGATATTACTTCTTTTAATTGCTGCCGAAACAATATCAAAAGTTAGATTATATCTTAATAATTGTCCTTCATCAATTTCTACTGAAATAATTATTGGCGCATACCCGATAACTTGTATTTGGCTAATCTCATCATCATTGAGCAAATCTTGCTCTATTTTATCTGATTTCTCTTTGAGTAGCCATAGATTGTCTGGTCCAGTAAGGGTATAAAATCCTACCATATTTACCATTCCACCCATTCCTCTTGATTTTTGTTTTTGAATGCTTGGTTTCTCTGCTCCTTCAGGGAAAGAATAGATCGCATCAACAGAGTTCTTTACATCTTGTAAAACCTCATCAATATCAAAACCTTCATAAATCTGAATAGTTACCCTTGACATATTTTCCGATGACACAGACATAATTTCTTCAACTCCTTCAATGCTATTTAAGGATTCTTCAATTCGGGTAGTAATTCCTTGTTCAATTTCTTCCGGGGAAGCTCCTGGATAAGATACATTTACATAAACTCTGTCAGGAGGTAGTTCCGGAAAGAATGATTTGGGCATCATTATCAAGCTCAAGATACCAGCTATTGCAGTGATGATAATCAATGCATTAGCATAAATAGGATATTTTATAAAATAAGCAATTAACTTTCTCATTTTATTTTACAATTGGATTCACAATTACTCCTTCCTTAGTGTCGATAAGCGGTTCGCTAACAACCAGTGTGTTGTTATTAATATTATCAACTATCACATTGTCTCCCTGATTAGAAATGATGTTTACACTCATTGTTTCGAGTTTGTTTTCTGAGTTGATAATAAATATTTTATTATCTGAGAAAAGAGCTCTTCTTGGAATTTTACATACATCAGAAATAGAGTTAGATGTCATTGTTGCATTTAGGTACATTCCGCTATACAATAATTCAATACCAGAATTAATTTCTGCAAAAACTGAAATGTTTTGCGTGTTTTCATTTACAAAACTTCCTTTTCTGATGATTTCTCCTTTAAAATTAGTTTCGCCATCTGTAAAAGAAACAGAGTTACCAACTTTTATAAATTCAATCTCAGAAGTATTTACAGTAAGTTCAACTTCCATTTTACCAATTCTAATCACATCAATTACCGCACTCCCCATATTTACATTCGCGCCAATATCAGTGTAAGATTTTGTGATTATTCCATCAAAGGTGGCACGAACAGTATACTTTTTTAGTTTTTCTTCATCTGATTTTACTGATAGATATTCCGCCAGTATTCCTTTTGAAATAATGAAATTCTTTTCTTTTGATGTAGTTGTTTTTGGCATACTTCCAATAGAGGAGTTTAATGTAATGGAATTGAAAAATTCATCCCATTTTGTATATTCTTCAGGGAAATCCAGTTTTATGTCGGCCAAGTTTGAAGAAAGCAAATTCATAAACTGACTTTTTTTAGCATCTACTAAAAGCTTTATGTCTGTATTTTTCACTTTAAAAAGCACATTGCCTTTACGGAATTTTGTTCCTTTTTTAATTGAAAAGTTTCCTTCTAATTTTCCGCTCACTTCAGAAGAGATGCTGATGTTGTTTAAAGAAACAACTCTTCCGGAACTAGTTATTTCAGACTGTAAATCAGAATTGTTGACTTTAATAACGGATACTGATTTTATCATTTTATCATGAAATAATGAGTCTGTAATTTCCGCTTCTCTTATCGCTTCCGCATTTTGTTCTCCATAGCTCATTCCCATATTATAGCTAACAGATGATACCAATACGAACATTAGTAAGATTAGTGCACTTACTACAATGATTAAAATTTTTCTTATTTTCATTTCTTAATTAATTTTTCTATTGTTTGCCAAAGTTCTTTTCCTTCTTTTGTAAGGTCAGTTTCAAAATTACTTAGTTTCCAGTTTAGTACAGTGAGCCTCATGCTTCCCATTATTATAGTAGCTATTTGTTCTGACGAAATATCATTCCTAATACCCCCTTCTATCTGACCTTCTTTAAGTATTTGTATCAATTTTTGGTTTCTTTTCTTAATCATTTTCCGTATTACTTCTCCAACAAAATACTGAAAGCTACTTTCCGAAAAGATGATAGTAATAATAGATGGGTTTTTCTTAAAATGATTGAACTGAAAATCCATAATAGTTTTTAATTTTTCTATTGAAGAAATATCTGATTCTATGATTTTAAAAATTCCGTTTTTTATAATTTCTCTCTGAAAAAGAAGAACGGATTTTATTATCTCTGTTTTATCTTTAAAATGTCGATAAATAGCTGGTTCCGAAAAAGACATCTTATTAGCTATGTTTTTTATAGTTAGGTTTTGGATGCCTTTAGCTCCTATCAATTCTTTTGAAGCATCCAATATCTCTATTTGCCTTTTTGTGTAATTCATCTGGCAAATATATAAAAAGTTAGTGAATACTAACTAACATCTTTGGATTAAAAAACATATCCAAATGGAACTCACTGAAAAGCGAGCTTACTTTTGGTTGTCCTAACTGACCGTATTTCATACTTTATTATTGAAGACAATGTTTCGATTGATTTATGAAAAAATTATTACTCCTACTACTTAAAGGCCCTCTTATTTGGTTTTGAGTAAACTAATATTCCCCTTAATATTTATATGATGGAACAGTAGAGAAGAGGCCGGTTATTGAATAAGAATTTTAGTGTTTATTTTATTCAATTGTAAAATGTAAATCCCGCTAGCAAACCTTGAAGTGTTAATGTTAAGATTGTTGCTATTCTTTATGGCTTTATAAACTACTTTCCCTAATAGGTTTTTGATGTATATAATGCCATTATCATTACTTTCTACAACTAGCTTGTTAGTTGCAGGATTAGGATAAACTAATATTTTATTTGATATTATATTGTGTGTGCTACTAATTAGGCTAGTGTCACTGCTGAAATAAGCAATCCCTCCTGATAAATTTCCTAAAATCATTTCTGGCTGATTATCATTGTTGATGTCTGCCAAAGTAAAGGCGCATTTTCCTCCATCCCAGATGTTACCCATAGTGCTATTAACTGCATTGAACTGTCCATTTAGGTTGCCGTCAATATTGGTAAACTGATAAATAGTTCCGGTATATGAGCCTATAAAAAGTTGATACACTCCATTGCTGTCAATTAGTTTTGGGCTACTGTATCCTGTGCTAATAAAATTAGTATCTACATCCACTTCTCCAAAGTTTTTTATAGTGGTATCAAATATCGCAATTGTACTTGTTCCTGTATTTGGGCAATAATTTATCGAACCATCTTGTTCTCCAATAATGATGTCCAACAAACCATCTCTATCCACATCAACAAGTTGAGGTTGTGCGTAATACCCCACATCAATGCCATGGTAGTTTGGTGCAGTTATTGTAAAACTTCCTCCCTGATTACTAAAATAGTGTAGTTTCCCATCCGCATCCCCTAATAACATGTCTTTATCACCATCCGCATCCATATCTCCAAAAGTAGGGCTTATGTTTAATGCCGGTATATTTAGAGTAGTATTTAAATTAACAGTTGATATGTTTTGCCAATCTCTATTAATTAAATCATACTTAGGTATTGTTTGTGTTCCTGTGTTTTCAAAAAGAGCCAAGGAAGAAATAGGATCGTTATAAGCAACATGATAACCATAGTTTCCAATTACTAAATCCAATAAATTATCATTATTGTAATCGTAAAAAGTTGGAAAAGCTGAGGTCCCTAAATCAATCATATCGTTTTGTAGAAAGTTAGTTTGTAGAAAGTTAAAATCAGGATCGTTGTTTTGTCCAGTATTTTGATAAAGCCAACAGCTTTCAAAATTTTCTGAATTATTTTCGCTATTGGTGGTTACTATTAGATCTTTTATACCATCATTAGTTACATCTAAATAATAAGCAGCAGGATATATGTGCATATTAGCTGCTATTGTATTGTTATGGTTTTTAGGAAAAGTAGAATCAACACTAATAATATGAGCACTATCGCTATTCCCTCCATTGATCAGGAGATTGAGATTATTGAAACTTACATCTCCTAATATTAAATCCTTGTCATTATCATTGTCAATATCAAAAGCCAATAAAGTAGAGCCGGCATGTTTTTGTTTACTGTTGTTATTTGGATTTATGATAGGTGGGCATTGGCAATTAGGACAATTTAAAATATAGGAATTTAAGCCTTCATAAAATAAGCCCCAACAGCTTTCTGACAACTCAAAAGCAACTGTATCGCAACTTCCAGTTAGTTCCATTGCCATATTTTTATGATATTCAATAAACCCTCCTAAAATAGAGAAAGTAAGGATGTCCAAATCGCCATCATAGTCAATGTCAGTAATAGCAGGAATATCAACTGGGCTTATATAAATATTAATGTTATTTGATCCATAATTAGATAAAACCAAGGAAGTAACTAAACTAAAACTTAAGTTAGTCGTGGAGGTATTTTGGTAAATAGCCATTCCCCCTGATGAGTAGGTATAAATATCATTTTTTCCGTCACAATTGTAGTCAGCAAGCAACATCCAATCGTGTGTTTTTGGAAAGTTATTTCTGTACTGTGGTGCATAAATATAATTTCCATTATCATTAATAAATGGGCTTATTTTATTTCCTGATTTGTCAAAAACAATAATGTCCATTTTCCCGTCTAAATTTAAATCAATTTCAGAAAATTGCCCTGAGTTTATTCCTCCTGAAAAAGCAGAATTGAAAGTAATGTTATTCTCTGAAATTATTAACGTAGTATCCCTATTAAGGAGCAATTGCGCATTAGTATTAAGTGTGCTAAATAGCAAAATTAAAAAAATGGTAAAGCGATAATGCATAAAAATAGTTTTTTACAAAATAAAGGAATATTTTTGATTGTTAGTTAAGAGGAGAATATTTTTCTTCTTCATTCGGAGTAAACTTTCCTATCATAGTCATTGTATTATTTGTTGTGAAAGTTTATATTTGCCGACTTTAAAAAACGAGATTAAAAATAAAGATTATGCAAAACAGAAATGTTATAAAGATTTTTGCAGTCCTTTTCGCAATAGTTTGTTTGTATCAACTATCGTTTACTTGGGTTGCTGATGGAGTAGAGGAAGATGCGGTGGCTTATGCGGCTGATTTTGAAGAAAGTGAAAGAGAAGCAAAAGAGAAAATTTATCTGGATTCAATTAATAGTGAAGAGGTTTATGATATTCTTTTAACTTCTTATACTTATGCTGAGTGTAAACAAAGAGAAATTAATCTAGGCCTTGACCTTAAGGGCGGAATGAATGTAACTTTAGAAGTAATGGTTATTGATGTGGTGAAAGCATTATCAAATAATAGTAAAGATTCTGTTTTTAATGTAGCAATCGCAAATACTTTAAAAGCACAAGCTAATAGTCAAAATGATTTCGTCACCTTATTTGGACAAGAATATGAAAAATTAGCGCCGGCTGCAAATACAGGTTTGTCTGCTATTTTTAGCACTCCTGATTTAAGAGATAAAGTTCAATTTTCTTCAACTAACCAAGAGGTTATTACAGTATTGAAAATTGAAGTTGAGGATGCAATTTCTCGTTCATTTAATATTTTAAGAAGTAGAATTGACCGTTTTGGGGTAACACAACCTAATATTCAAAGGCTTGAAACTGCAGGAAGAATCTTAGTCGAATTACCTGGAATTAAAGATCCTGAAAGAGCAAGAAAATTATTGCAATCAACAGCACAATTAGAGTTTTGGGAAACTTATGAGTATTCAGAAGTATTTCAAGGCTTAGAATCAGCAAATACTTATCTGAGAGAAACCACCGAGGTGACTACTATTGATGAGGAAGTTATAACTGAAAACACTACAGAAACTACTGAAAGTGCTACTGATTTGTTAGCTGAACTTGAAGAAACCACTGATACTATTGATGAGACTACTAAGTTATTAGCTGAAATTGAAGCAGATACCTTAACTGCAGATAGTTCTGTTAGTAGGAGTTTTGAAGAGTTTGCTACAGAGAATCCTTTGTACGCTTTATTATATCCAAATGTAGATCAGCAAACGAGTCAGCTTAATACAGGCCCTGTAGTTGGTTTTTGTGCAGTAAAAGATACGTCTGCTTTAAATGTATATTTGAAAGATGAAGCAATTAGAAAATTCTTCCCAGTTGATGTAAAGTTTGCTTATACAGTAAAGCCTTACGATCCTGATGGAAAATTTGTTCAATTGGTTGCTTTAAGAATAACTAATAGAGATGGGAAGGCAGCTATGGAAGGAGATGTGGTAACGGATGCGACTCAGGCTTTTGGGCAATTTGCATCAACAGCTGAGGTATCTATGACAATGAATGCTGAAGGGGCAAAACAATGGAAAAGATTAACGGCTGAAAATATTGGTAAATCAGTCGCTATTGTATTGGATGGATATGTGTATTCCTATCCTACAGTACAAGCTGAAATTGCAGGAGGACGTTCTCAAATTACAGGAAACTTTACAGTTAATGAAGCAAAAGATTTAGCAAACATTTTAAAGTCAGGTAAATTACCTGCACCTGCTCGTATTATTGAAGAGGCGATTGTTGGACCTTCATTAGGAGCAGAAGCAATAAGTTCAGGGTTAACATCATTTATCTTTGCTTTGCTTTTAGTTTTGGCTTATATGATATTCTATTATAATGGAGCCGGACTAGTTTCTAATATTGCATTATTAGCAAATATCTTCTTTATTTTTGGTGTGCTAGCATCTTTAGGGGCTGTGCTTACTTTGCCGGGAATTGCAGGTATTATTCTTACTATTGGTATGTCAGTTGATGCGAATGTTCTTATTTATGAGCGTATTAGAGAAGAGATACGTAATGGTAAAGGGTTGCGTTTGGCAATTACTGATGGTTATAATAATGCATATAGTTCAATTATTGATGCCAATGTAACCACTTTACTTACAGGTATTATTTTATATACGTTTGGTACAGGACCAATTAAAGGTTTTGCCACCACTTTAATAATTGGTATTTTAACTTCACTCTTTGCAGCAATCTTCATCACTCGCTTGGTGATTTCATCACGATTGAATAAAGGAAAAACAATTTCTTTTTCTACTAAATTGACTGAAGGAGCTTTCAAAAATATTAATTTTGATTTTATTGGTAAGCGTAAGAGATTTTATATTCTTTCTTCAATAATTATATTATTAGGTGTTGGGTCGTTATCCACTAGAGGTTTGCATTTTGGAGTTGATTTTGATGGGGGAAGAACGTATGTCGTTCGTTTTGATGAAACGGTAGATAATGAAGCTTTGCGTGCTGCTTTAACGGATGTATTTGTTGATGCAGATGGCTTGCATTACACGCCTCAAGTAAAAACATTTGGTAGTGATAATCAAGTAAAAATTACAACTTCATTTATGATTGCAAGTAATGAAATTACTACTGATAAAATTGTTGAATCAAAATTATCAGAAGGATTAGCTAGTACAGGATTTAAGTACGAAATAATGAGTTCGCAAAAAGTAGGACCTACTATTGCTGATGACATTAAAGATGCTGCTGTATGGTCAGTATTCTTCTCATTATTAGTTATCTTCTTGTATTTATTAGTTCGATTCAGGAAATGGCAATTTAGTTTGGGTGCTGTTGTGGCTGTATTCCATGATGTATTAATTGTACTTTCAATTTTCTCAGTTTTATATGGTATTTTACCCTTCTCTTTAGAAATTGACCAAGCCTTTATTGCAGCTATACTTACTATTATTGGTTACTCACTTAATGATACTGTAGTAGTGTTTGACCGTGTGAGAGAGTATATGAATGATAATAAAAAGAAAGGTGTTCATGAGTTGATTAATGGGGCATTGAACAGTACGTTAAGTAGAACAATAAATACTTCCTTAACTACTTTCTGTGTATTGTTAATTATCTTTCTTTTTGGAGGTGAAGTGATTAGAGGATTTATGTTTGCTTTAATGGTGGGTGTTGTTGTGGGTACTTACTCTTCATTATTTGTAGCCTCTCCAATTATGATGGATACAATTAAGAAGAAAGAAGAAAAATCGAATAGAAAATAATTAGTTTATAATTTTAATTAAAAAGCCCTTTCTTTGAGAGGGCTTTTTTATTTTTGCAAGATGTTATTATTTATAGGAGGTCCAGAAATTATTATTGTATTGCTTTTTATAGTCATGTTTTTTGGTTCAAAAAAAATACCAGAATTAGCCAAAGGATTAGGTAAAGCTATGCGTGAGATAAAAGATGCTTCTAATGATATTAAAAAAGAAATTCGTGATAGTACTAGCAGTATTAAAGATGATTTAGGCTTAGATAAATAATGGAATATATTCTTTTTTTTGTAAGTTTTATAATGTTATTTATCGGAGGAGATCTTTTGGTGAGAAGTTCGGTTTCTTTAGCGTTAAGAATGCGTATTTCTACTTTGGTAGTCGGGATGACAGTTGTATCTTTTGCTACTTCAGCCCCAGAATTATTTGTGAGTTTGCAAGCTGTTTTGGATGGAAGTAATGACATTGCTTTTGGGAATGTAATTGGTTCCAATATTGCAAATATTACTTTAGTGCTTGGGGTTACGGCACTCATTTTTAGGATGAAAATTTCTGAACAAACGACTACTTTAAATTATCCTATTTTATTGCTTTCATCACTAGTTTTTGGCGGGGTGTTGTATTTCTTTGGAGGTGTTCCGCAATCTATAGGATTTTTATTTATCTTCTTGTTATTAGTTTTCGTTTGGATGTTGATTCGAAAATCAAGAAAAGATAATTTAAAAGCTGCAACTGATGAGGATGAATTATTAGAGAAAGTCTCAGATGATTCATTAATAAAGAGCTTAGGTTTTTTAATTGTAGGAATTGTTTTGTTAAAATTTGGAGCTGATTATTTAGTGGATGGTACTATTGCTATTGCAAAGAAATTTGAGATTTCTGAACGAGTTATTGCAGTTACAGTTGTAGCTATTGGAACAAGTATTCCTGAATTGGCAACTTCAATTGTAGCGGCACTTAAGAAGGAGCATAATTTGGCTATTGGTAATTTAATCGGTTCTAATATATTTAATATTTTGGCGGTATTGGGCGTGGTAGCAAGTGTAAAAGAAATCACGATTGTTGATTCCGCTATTTTGTCGTTTGACTATGTGTGGATGATTATTATCACCTTTGTTTTAGGCTTGTTTATTTATACTTTTTCAAAGCGCCAAATATCTAGAGTAGAAGGGGTTTTCTTGTTGTTGATTTACATTTCTTATTTGTACTTTTCTATTTATTAAGTCATTTTCTTGCCGTTTTAGTCCTTAATAATTTGTTAATAAATCATTTATTTCATCTTGTCTCATTCTAATCAATGCCTCTGATTTTAAATTATGTTTGTGTCTTGAAAATGAATGTAAATAATTAAAATATGAAATGTTATACTAAGTGTATAAATTACACTAACTTTGGGGAGACAAAAAAATAGTAATAACTAAATTAAAATCTAAATTATGAAATCTAAATTAGAATACATCTGGTTAGATGGCTATACGCCAACGCAAAACATGAGAAGTAAAACAAAAGTTGTTGAAGACTTTAATGGCACCTTGGAAGAATGTCCTATTTGGGCTTTTGACGGAAGCTCAACAAAGCAAGCTGAAGGTAGTTCTTCTGATTGCTTGCTTAAACCAGTAGCTATTTTTTCTGATCCCACAAGAATAAATGGTTGGTTGATAATGACTGAAGTTATGAATGCGGATGGTTCTGCTCATAAATCTAATGGAAGAGCAAAAATTGATGATGATGATAATGATTTCTGGTTTGGTTTTGAGCAAGAATATTTTATTATGGATGTAGAAACTCAACTTCCCCTCGGATTTCCATTAGGCGGATTTCCTGGCCCTCAAGGACTGTACTATTGCTCAGTTGGAGGGAGAAATACACATGGTAGAAAGCTAGTTGAAGAGCATGCTGATTTATGTATTGAGGCTGGAATTAATTTTGAAGGAATTAATCAAGAAGTTGCTTCTGGGCAATGGGAGTTTCAATTATTTGCAAAAGGCGCTAAAAAAGCTGGAGATGAACTTTGGGTTGCTCGTTACTTACTAGATAGATTGACAGAAGATTATAATTATTATATTGAGTATCATCCTAAACCAATTAAAGGAGATTGGAACGGTTCAGGGATGCATGCTAATTTTTCAAATACTACTTTAAGAGAATGTGGTAATCAGAAAACTTATGAAAAAATTTGTGAGGCTTTTAGGCCTGTAACTAAAGAACATATTGAGGTTTATGGAGCGTATAATAACCAAAGGTTAACAGGTTTACATGAAACAGCTTCTATTTCTGATTTTAGTTATGGAATTTCTGATAGAGGAGCATCAATTAGAATTCCAATTATTACAGTGGAAAAAGGCTGGAAAGGCTGGCTGGAAGACAGAAGACCAGCATCTAATGGGGATCCCTATAAAATTGCCGGTAGAATTATAAAAACAGTAAAAACAGCTAAGATTTAATGCTATTAACAGGATGCTTGTTATAATTCTAGTTTTTTAATTCTTGAATCATTCCAAATTATTCCCTATTTTAGCACGAATTTTAAATACTACAAAATGAAAAGAGTCTTACGTTTACTTGCCACATTTCTATTTTTATTCTCTCTAGCACAAACAGAGGTTTATGCTCAAAAAAAGAGTAGAAAAATGATTAAAGCAGATAATACTTTTTACCTTGAACAATATGTAAAGGCAGCTGAATTATATAAAAAGGTTTATAAAAAAACTAAGAATAGAGCCGTAAAGGCAGAAATTATTTTTAAACAAGCAGAATGTTATCGTCTGTCTGGAAATATTAAAAGAGCTGAAAGCTACTATAAAAGAGCTGTAAAAGCAAAATACCCTGATGTAATTGTATATTTGCGTTATGCTGATGTATTAAGAATGCAAGGAGATTATGAAGAGGCTCAATTGCAGTACAATAAATACATGCAGCTAAACCCCAACGATGTTAATGGAGAGATTGGATTAAGATCTTGTGAATTTGCTTTGAAATGGAAAGATATCCCAACTCGCTACAAAGTGGAACTAATGCCTTTAGTAAATTCCAGAAATAGTGATTATTCACCAGCTTTTGGTAATGGTGAATATACCGAAATGTACTTTACATCATCTCGCGCTGGAGGATTAACAGATGATATTGATCAAATAACAGGTGAAGCTTTTGCTGACATTTATTTCACTAAACTAAATAAGAAAGGAATATGGAGTGCGCCAGTTGTTGTTTCTGAACCTATAAATACTCAAGGAAATGAAGGTTCAGTTGTCCTTAATAAAAGGGGAACAGTAATGTATTTAACACAATGTAAAGTAGAAAAGAAAAAAGCTTTGGGTTGCGGAATTTATGTATCAACACGCAAAGGTAAATTATGGGGTGAACCACAATTGGTTCAGATAAAATTAGATAGTAACACAACTATTGGTCATCCTGCTTTAAGTAAGGATGAATCAATGTTAATTTTTTCATCTGATATGTTAGGTGGTTATGGTGGAAAAGATTTATGGTTGGTACAAAAAGAGAAAAGAAACACATGGAGTAGCCCTATCAATTTAGGACCAATGGTAAATACGCCAGGGGACGAAATGTTCCCTTTCTTGCACACTGATGGTAGTGTTTATTTTTCATCGAACGGCCATATAGGCATGGGAGGTTTGGATATTTACAAAACTTCAAAAGATGAAAATGGCGCATATATATTACCTATTAATTTAAAATCACCTGTAAATTCATCAGCTGATGATTTTAGCATGATTATTGAAAAAAAAGGAGAAAGAGGGTATTTAGCATCTAACAGAGATGGCGGAAAAGGAGGAGATGATATTTATCAATTTGAATTACCGCCACTTGTATTTTTAGTAAAGGGCGTGGTTACTGATTCAAAAACTGGCGGAATCCTTACAAATACAAAAGTACAATTAATAGGAAATGACGGGACAGCTAAAGAAGTAGTGACTGATAATACTGGCGCTTATCAATTTACTTTGAAACCATTAACCTCTTACGAATTAGTAATTAATTTGGAAGGGTATCTCAAAAAATCTGTAAATGAAACTACCGTAGGTATTGAAAACAATAAGATATTTGTTATTGATTTTGTATTAGATCCTGTAAAAAAAGAAATTATTTTACCAAGAATTGAATATGATTTTGCAAAGTGGAATTTAAGATCTCAATCTATTGCTGATTTGGATATGTTGGCGGAAGCATTAAGAGATAATCCAAATGTTGTGATTGAGTTAAAATCTCATACTGACTATAGAGGAACAGATGCACAGAATAATATACTATCTCAAAAAAGAGCAGATGTTTGTATAGCTTATTTAGTAAGCCAAAGGATTGATGCCGGACAACTAGTAGCAAGTGGTAAGGGAGAATCTCAACCCTTTATTATTGAAGAAAAGAAAGGAAGATTTAAAATAGGCGATGTGCTTACTGAACATTATATTAGTAAAATAAGATTTAAGAAAAACAAAGAAAAAGCACATCAATATAATAGAAGAACTTCATTTAAAGTATTAAGAGAAGATTATACACCTGCTACTTCTGAAGATAACAAGTAAATAATATATAAATATTAAAAAAGCGTCCTATTTTAGGATGCTTTTTTTTACGATTATGGCAACAAATAGATATAATCAAAGAGGCGTCTCGGCTGATAAAGAAGATGTTCATAATGCAATTAAAAATGTAGATAAAGGTTTGTTTCCTTCTGCATTTTGCAAAATAGTCCCTGATTATTTAAGTGGAGATGAAGACTATTGTTTGATTATGCATGCAGATGGAGCTGGCACTAAATCATCTTTAGCGTACATGTACTGGAAAGAAACTGGAGACATTTCAGTTTGGAAAGGGATTGCTCAAGACGCTTTAATCATGAATATTGATGATTTATTATGTGTGGGTTCAGTAGATAATATTATGCTTTCTTCAACTATTGGCAGAAATAAATCGTTAATTAATGTAGATGTGCTTTCCGAAATAATTAATGGAACGGAAGAGCTGTTAACGGAATATAAAAAGTTTGGTATAAATATTATTTCTACAGGAGGAGAGACAGCTGATGTTGGCGATTTGGTTAGAACTATTATTGTAGATTCTACAGTTATAGCTCGTATGAAAAGAGCAGATGTTGTTGATAACGCTAACATAAAAGCAGGTGATGTCATTGTTGGTTTATCTTCTTCTGGAATGGCAACTTATGAAACAGAATATAATGGAGGAATGGGTTCTAATGGACTTACTTCTGCTCGTCATGATGTGTTCTCCAAAGTGTTGGCGGAAAAATATCCTGAAAGTTTTGACCCTTCAGTTCCAATGGATTTAGTGTATTCTGGCACTAAAAAATTAACAGATGTTGTTGAGGGTTCAGTGTTAGATGCGGGCAAATTAGTGCTTTCACCTACAAGAACGTATGCGCCTATTATCAAAAAAATATTGGATAAATATCGCAAGCAAATAAATGGTATGGTGCATTGTAGCGGGGGAGCGCAAAAAAAAGCGCTTCACTTTGTAGATAATGTACATATTATTAAAGATAATATGTTTGCATTGCCTCCATTGTTTAAATTGATTCAAGAAGAATCAGGTACAGATTGGAAAGAAATGTACAAGGTGTTTAATATGGGTCACAGAATGGAATTATATCTTCCTAAGGAAATTGCTGAAGAAATTATTGCAATCTCAAAATCCTTTAATGTTGATGCAAAAGTGATTGGCAGGGTAGAGGGCTTTGAAGGAAAAAAATTAACGATTACTTCCGAATTCGGAACATTTATATATTAATATGTTAGCTAAATTATCAGCAATTAATGACAGATATAATCAGGTAGAGGAATTAATATCTTCTCCTAATGCTATGAATGATATGAAAGTATTTATTCAACTTAGTAAGGAATATAAGGATCTTGAACCTATCATTAAGGCCTTTAAAGAATACAGAGATTTAGTTGGGAATATTGCAGAAGCAAAAGAGTTGCTTTCAAATTCTGATGATGCTGAAATGAAGGAAATGGCAAAAATGGATTTGGAAGAGAATTTACCTAAGAAACAGTTGATGGATGAGGAAATAAAAGTAATGTTAATCCCAAAAGATCCTGCAGATGCTAAGAATGCCGTAATGGAGATTAGAGCAGGAGCAGGAGGGGATGAGGCTAGTATTTTTGCAGGAGATTTGTATCGTATGTACATAGCTTTTGCACAAACTAGAGGATGGAAGACTGAACTTGTAGATGTGTCAGAAGGAACTTCAGGAGGATATAAGGAAATTATTATTAATATTTCAGGTGATAATGTGTATGGACAATTAAAGTTTGAGTCAGGAGTACATAGGGTTCAAAGAGTGCCACAAACAGAAACACAAGGACGGGTGCATACTTCAGCTGCTACTGTTATAGTACTTCCTGAGGCTGAGGAATTTGATATAGAATTACTTCCTTCTGATATTAGAAAAGATACTTATTGTTCTTCAGGACCTGGGGGGCAATCGGTAAATACAACTTATTCGGCTGTGCGTTTAACACACATTCCTACAGGAGTTGTAGCTCAATGTCAAGATCAAAAATCACAACTTAAAAATTATGATAAAGCATTGAAAGTATTGCGTTCACGTATTTATGAAATTGAATTGCAAAAGAAATTGGAAGAGGATGCAAAGCATAGAAAAACTATGGTTTCATCAGGTGACCGGTCGGCAAAAATTAGAACGTATAATTATCCTCAAGGTAGAGTAACTGAACATAGAATTGGCTTAACAAAACACAACTTGCAGGCTACTATTGGTGGAGATATCCAAGAATTTATTGATGAATTACAATTAGCTGAAAATGCTGAAAAACTAAAAGTTGGATCTATTTCAAATGAATAGACAAGAACTCATATCTAAAATTAAGCAGAAAAAATCCTTCCTTTGTGTTGGCTTGGATACAGATATTAAAAAAATTCCAGCTCATTTATTGGAATTAGAAGATCCTATTTTTGAATTTAATAAAAAAATAATTGACGCTACTAAGGATTTGTGTGTGGCTTACAAACCCAATATTGCTTTTTATGAAAGTATGGGAGTGAGTGGATGGAATGCCCTTCAAAAAACGTTAGATTATATTTCAAATGATATTTTCACTATTGCAGATGCAAAAAGAGGAGATATTGGCAATACATCTAATATGTATGCCCGTACTTTTTTCGAAAATATGAATTTTGATGCTGTAACAGTTGTTCCTTATATGGGGGAAGATTCAGTTAGGCCATTTTTGGAATTTGAGAATAAATGGGCTATTGTATTGGCACTTACTTCTAATAAAGGTGGTTTGGATTTTCAGAAGATAGAAGATAAGAGTGGAAAAAAATTATTTAAACAAGTTTTAGAAACATCTCAAACTTGGGGGACGGTTGCAAACATGATGTATGTAGTTGGCGCTACAAGAGCAGAACAGCTTTCTGAAATCAGGGAAATTATTCCTAATCATTTTTTATTAGTTCCTGGTGTTGGTGCTCAAGGAGGCAATCTAAAAGATGTTGCAAAATACGGCATGAATTCAGATTGTGGATTATTAGTTAATTCTTCCAGGGGAATTATTTATGCAGGAGATGGAAGTGATTTTGCAGAAAAAGCAAGAATAGAGGCTCAAAAACTGCAGCAAGAAATGGCTGCTATCCTAATTGAAGCAGGGCTTTAGAATTTAATCTTATAAACAAGATAACCTATCCATTCATGGATAAGGTCTTCCCATTGTTCAAGTGCTTCAACCCTAGGTAATAAGATGTATTCTACACTAAAATTAGTGTAAGATGTAGTGCAGTCAGTAGGAAATTCTTGAGTTATTATGCCTGCTTTTTCAAAACAAAATCGAGCTCTTCTCATATGATTAGCAGATGTGATAAGTAAAAACTTACCATTAGGATAATCTTTTTGCAGAATCTCAGCTGAATTAAAAGCATTTTCCTTTGTGTTTCTGGATGTATTTTCAATTAAAATATCTTCACTAGGGATTTGGTTGAGCAGTAAATAATCACGCATTGCATTAGCTTCAATATAGCCATCATTAAATAGCACTCCATTGCCACCACTAATGAGCATCTTTTTTATCTTCCCTTGATGATAAAGTTGCTGTGCGTCCATAATTCTGTCAGCATGTTTATTGAAGTTATGTGCTTTTGTTATTTTGTCATAATCAGTCATTCCCCCTAATACTATACCAACATCATAAATTTCTGTGGGTGCATATCTTGGTGTTTCCCATAGTCTGGCACAGCTATCAGCTAGAAACCCATTACTAAAAACCCAAAAAATACTAATTGTATAAATTAGAAGTGTTCTTCTTTTGGTTTTAAAAATTAGCGCGCTAATTAACAATATAAAAACCCAGAATATGGGTTTACTTAAAAAAGCAAGTAGTTTGGAAGCTATGTAAAACATAAATTTTAGTTATCTTTCAAAAGTAATTTATTATTGGCTAATATAATAATGAATCTTTAAAAAATGTTTAACTTGCAACATCATAAAAGAGTGATAGTAAATGATAAATTTCTTTAGAAATTTCTTTGAAAAACAGATATTTGGAGTAAGTTCTTGGTGGGGAAATCGACTAGGGGTAAAGACATCATTTATTCGATTATTTTTTATTTATGCGGCTTTTACTAATGCTTTCACTATTTTGATATATTTATGCATGATATTTATTCTTAGGTTAAGAAATCATTTTAAGTATAGAAAAAGAAAAAGCGTTTTTGATTTATAATAACTATGGAAAATTTACAGATTACACTCACAATTGCATTATTAATTATAGAAGTTGTGGCGTTTGCTTGGCTGATTATTGATATTCAAAAGTCAAAGAAGAACCAAAATAAGATTATTGAGTTAGAGCATCAGATCTTAAAAGTAGAGGGCTCTATTATGGATCTTGAAAAAACTATTGTGGATAAGATTGATGATTTAATCGGGCTAAATAAAAAATGACCAAAAGAAAATTTTTAGGTGTCTGTGCTTGGGTTGCCGATAAATTTGGTTTGGATGTTGGAGGAATGAGAATTCTATTTGTAGCTGCGGTTATATTAGGTCTTGACTCACCTTTACTTATTTATTTTGTGATGTACTTGCTAAAACCCAGTGAATATTAAATGAAGATTTTAATTACAGGAAGTAACGGATTACTC
>LWDU01035263.1_pt1 | contig 24820 bp, 18 predicted proteins | sample 727161 | NCBI WGS metagenome assembly LWDU01 (sample SAMN04566230, study PRJNA314399) | hydrothermal vent metagenome | isolation source: deep sea hydrothermal plume seawater | place: Mexico: Gulf of California, Guaymas Basin | collected 2004-07-11
CCAGGCACCATCTCAATCGATGGGCGAACAGGTACAGGCACAACACCGCGAAAGCGCCATGCAGGATAACATCGACAAATAGTTCATCCGCAATCGCTAGCGCAACAGCAATGGCCAGGTGAAAGCTGAAGAGGATACCCAACACCGCACCAGCGGCCGTAAAGCTATCCCTATGGGGCCAGGTCCAGAAAACGGCACTGCCAACCGCAAGAGCCACAAACCCATAATTCCAGGACCACAACACCGCGCTGGCATTTCCCGCGTCGACAAGGAATTCTGGCGCCGCAAACAGGGCAAATGCGCCAGCGCTTTCAATCAATAAATTCGCAATAAGAACAGCGGAATAGACTTTCTTCATGTTGTGAGGCCGTTAATTTGTCGTGGCCCTTTTTTAGCAGTAATGACGGGATATGAGCAAGCGAGAATCTAGGCGGCTGTAACCGATCTGGTGGAAGCTGTTTGTTCAGCGATTGCTGAACTTGACGAATATTATGACCTTACGCCTATTGAGCAGATTGTACCCCGTCAACACCTATGGAACAGATATAGCATTGGTTTAAAGCAGAGTTTTTGTTCATCCTAACGTGAGGAGTTGAGATGAAACAGAAACCAGCAGAACGACCCGCATCGTCAGAACGGATCATTGGTGACATCAAGCGCAAGACGCGTAAGCAATACAGTGCGGAGGAAAAGATCCGCATTGTGCTGGATGGTTTACGCGGTGAAGACAGTATTGCGCCGAGCTGTGCCGCCGCGAAGGCATTGCCCAGAGCCTGTATTACAAATGGTCCAAGGAGTTCATGGAGGCCGGCAAGAAGCGCCTGGCCGGCGATATTGTTCGCCAGGCCAATACCGGTGAAGTCACCGAACTGCGGCGTGAAGCCCGGGATCTAAAAGAAGTGGTAGCCGAACAAACGCTGGAACTGCGGCTGCTCAAAAAAAAGCATGCTCGGGGATGGGGACGAATTCGAATGAGATACCCTGCTGCCGAGAAGCTGGAGGTCATTCGACTGGTGGAACGATCACACCTGCCGGCCAAGCAGACATTGGACATGTTAGGCATCACGCGGAAACACGCTTGTGTCTGCATTGCTCTGAACAATTAGCGCTGGCTCATCAATTCTCTGCGGATAAGGAATCCCACTACAGTAAGAATCTCGAAGACTCCACATGGATAGCCATGTACGAATGGTATTGGTCAACCCAATCCCACGAAGCGAAAAATTGGCAGCCCGAGGGTCTCTCGCATAACACCATTGCGGCCGTCTATTATTTGGGTCGATAGTGGGATACATCAGCCTGAGGTCGGCCCAGGTCCAGTACATGTTAAAAGCCCTGGCTGTCATGCCATGTCTGGACAATCGCTCGAGTTCCTCATAACACCAATCAGTGATCCGATAGTTTCTTGCTTCCTGTGCCTCGCGATACTTTGTAACAAACTCTGATGAGTAGGGCCTGGGGTTCGCTTCGTCATACATGTTGAGTGATGGATCGATACTCGTTGGGTCTTTTTCGTCGGTGATCGATGAGTCAAACCATTCCGTTAGCACTTCCGGACGCCCACCATGCGCACAAAGCGAGATGTAGAAATCTGCCGGTTCAATCGCGTCAAGCGCCTCTGGCAACTCCAAACCGGGCGTAGGTTTCATCGTCACCCCCTTCGCCAGCCCGTCAATCCTGAGACATCCTTTGATTAACGGGTAAAAGTCTCCCCTGCCCGACCAAAGAACCTGGTCAGTGATTAACCCTACCGTCTGTAGGCTAGTAGGTCAGTGGCCAGTCAGACATTGACCATTCTCTGCCTAAAAGCTGCCACCCTGACTTTCTGATGTAAAAAAACCTGATCAAGATACTTTGGCAATCTGGGAAAATGCGGTTTAAAATACTTATCTACAGGCATCCACGAATTCATTCACCCACTGTTAATCTCTTGACGGCCAGGGCTTTTCTGGCATGCCAAACAATGGCTCACCCAACAACGGACTGCTCAAGGCATAAATCGCATAGTTGGTAAACATCCAGATGATATTGCGATCGTACTCAACATAGATACCGTAAGTCAGATTACCGGTGACATAGCTTGGTGCTTCTTCAAGAGTTGGAAAACGCGGCACATAATAGCCTGCAATCTTGGCATTAGTCGGATCAGTCACATCGAACAACTGCACCCCGGCATTATAGAAAGCATAGGGGACAATACCCTGCGTCCACCGCCCAGGTTGAGTTGTATGGTAGCCGGGACGTTTTGGCCCGAAGCTGCCCTTGCGCTGACAATAGTCGCTAAAGGGAGCCTCCTGTGGCGGAGTAGGCCGAGGTAACATAGCAACCACCTTAGGACTAGTGACATCCTTAGCATCAATAACAAAAACATCCTTATAGGGTTCATAGCACTCATCGTTCATGGGGTAGCCATTGGTGAGCACATAACCGGTGCGGTCATACTGACTGACATCGACATTATCAAACTCGGTGCCTGCAAATTTGGGCGGCACATTGAGGCTACCCACTTCCTTCATATTACTGGGATCACTGATATCAACAATATGAAGACCCAAACCTGCCATGCCACCAAAACCATAGCGACCGCCCTTCTCTACGGGATCGGTTAAAAACAGCGGCATACGCGAACCCATCCAAGAGGTACGATTACCCGCCCGAGGATTCATTAAATAGGCATCTTCGTGCTGCTGATCACCCACGATCTGGCCCTTTGCTGCAAACTGGTTCAGGAACTTGGGATTGGCAGGATCAGACATGTCCCAAGCCTGATAACCGGGGCTATAGAGATAATCAGGGTATTCAGTCAGAGCAAAAGTTTCATCCGGTGCCGCCGACAGAAACATATACTTGCCACCAAAGTAGGCTGGAACATCCAATGACCCCGATCCACGCTGATCACCCACTGGAGCATTGGGATGTTTGTAATCGGTGGTGACCTCCGCCAACAATTCCCACTCGTCAGGCAGTGGTCCATTGAGTGCATACACTTTAAAGCCCTTGAGCTTGGGCCAGTGGCGAACATAATCGACACGATCAGGTTCTTTTAATTTGTCCTCCATATGGCCAATACGCCCCACTTCATGGGATTGCACCATAATGTATTTGCCAATATCCTTGTTCCATTGAATCGAGGCAGCTCCAACACCTTCCTCGCCTTGAAAGGGGTTTATTTCTTCACTCTGGCCCTTGCCACTCCAGGTGCTACCTTTCTCATGAACCAGCTTGGCATTGCGCGGATCGGTAATATCATAAACTTTTAGATTTCTGCCCAGGCCGTAAACATACATATAGCGGTTGTCACCCCAGTCAATAATGTTCTGCCAGGAGTGAAAGGGCGAGACTATTTTGGGGTAAACACCCAAAACTTCAACATTTTTGGCGTAGCTGTTTTGGTCCCAGTAATCCAGTTGTCCTTCAAAGTTTGGAGGAGAACTGGTGAGAGGAGTAGCACGCGGGTGTGTAAACTTACCGGTTTTGGGGTCAATACCGTAATCAACTCCCGGCACTGGAAAAGGCGGCTTCTGATCATAGACGAGGTCACTTAAGGATTGCATATAAGGGTCATCAATTTTGATCGGAGCATCTTCTACAATATGTTCACCCTCACCACCATCGGCAGCAAATCCACCCTGCATTGAGAATATGGCCGCGCACAATACTGCGCTTAGCAAGTGGCCTTTCAACATTTGTTCTCTCCTTAAAAAAGTCTGGAAAGATAAGTCTGACCGTACCAGTTTATAATTAAAAGCTAAATTCTGTGAATCAAAGCATATGCCACTTAACGCTGACACCGGCTGTACCTGGCGCACCACTAAACCAATAACATCGATCTTATCGGCACATTCTCGCCGAGTATCGCATGCACTTCTCCACCGCGAAGGGTTAAATCGATACCATGTAAGACCTCGACGGGGACGAAGGACTTGCGCAGATTCCTAAGAGATAGGTTAAGCGTATTTATAGTTTCATCTGCGCTTCTTGTTTTTCGCTGTGCTCTTGGTCTAAATCACCCTCCATTTTAATTTGGACGGTTCCACATGTTTGGCAACACTGTACTGTTAAATTCGTTTTGTCCTTCAATAAGTAGCACGCGCATCTGTTCTACAACTTCCGGGAATTCGCGCGTGAAGCTATAAGTCTCCGACGGGTCAAGCTGCACATCGAATAGCAAACCATTCGGACCGTAATAGGAATCCGCGTTGTCGAAGCTGGGTACAGCAGCCCTGTATTGAGACTCAACTACAAGCTTCCATTGACCGCTGCGCACAGCCGCGATTCGATCCCCGTCAAACAGGTAGAGGACTTCATGAGGTGATGCCGTACCGTCAGTCAGCATCGATAGAATATCTTTGCCGTCAATTGGGCGATCCGTAGGCAAGTCACCGCCAGCAAGCTTCACCAACGTCGGGAAGATGTCGATATTCATTGCCGGCTCGTTTGATACTAATCCGCCCGGAATTGTACCGGGCCACTTAGCGATGAAGGGAACACGTTGCCCACCTTCCCAAGAACTACCTTTTCGATCACGAAATGGTCCGGGACTCCCCTCGAACCACGGGCCATTGTCCGAGGTAAAAATAACGATCGTATTCTCTTCCAGATCTAGCCTTTCCAATGTGCCTAATACCTCGCCCACACTCCAGTCGATGGTCTCTACCACATCACCGTATAGACCCGCACCGGACTTGCCGCTGAATTGGTTCGAAACATACAGAGGCACATGCGGGAATGTATGCGGCATATAGAGGAAAAACGGATCGTCTTGGTTGTCCTCTATAAAACGAATCGCCTCGTTAGTGTAGCGCTCCGTCAATGTGTTCTGATTCACTGGATTTTCAATCATCTTTTCTTGACGATAGAGTTCCAGAGGGGTCATGTCGTTGCTATGTAGTACGCCGAAGTATTCATCGAAACCCTGGGTAAGAGGTGACCACTCCAAACGGCTGCCCAGATGCCACTTGCCGAACAAGGCAGTCTTATAGCCGAGAGGCTTTAACGCCTCGGCGATGCTAATCTCTTCGGTAGCGAGATGAACGTTATTGGTAGGCCTAGCAACATCGCTTACCAAATCGAGACGAATCGGATAGCGACCCGTTAAGAGGCCGCCTCTGGCAGCAGTGCAGACGTTTGCGCTGGAATAGAAACTGTCGAGCCTCGCGCCTTCCAAGGCCATACGATCGAGGTTCGGCGTCTTAATTAATTGCGAACCGTATACGCCTAGATCGCCATACCCTAGATCGTCCGCCATGATAACGATGAAGTTTGGCTGCTGCGTGTCCTGCGCCTGAATGCTGGCAATAAGGCTGGTGGCCGCTAACAGAAGAAATGGATTAATGAGTCGTCTCATGCTCCTTCCCCGAGGATTTTTTTAAAATTTCAGTTTAGCTCGAATACCAGGCCGAAGATTTGCGAAGCTATAAACGCCTTGGGCATAGGGTTCTTTAACTGTTGGTATGTTCCAAACTGAGGTTGATATCACTTTCATTACAAAGCACGCAGAGCATCAGTTAGGGGCGTTACGCCATCGAGCAGGCTGAATGATTTACCTACGCTATTGTCACGATCAAGACACGCCACGAGTGCTGCTGCCAGGTTTTCACGAGATGTCAGTCCGCTTCCCTGGAGTTCCGCACTTAAGGAAACCAATCTGGTACCTTTTTCGTCGGTCAGACCGCCAGGGCAGACGATGGTATAGTCAAGGTCGGACTCGACAAGATGATTGTCCGCATGCGCCTTGGCGCGGTGGTAGTGGGCGATGCGTGACTGACTGTTAATATCGTTATTGATTGAGCTGAGCATGATATATCGGCGAACGCCGTGCACTTGCGCTGCAACTATTGAACGAATCGCCCCAATATGATCGATCAGTACAGTCTTATCCTTTCCTGTCTTACCACCTGACCCTGCCGCAAAGATAATCGCATCGCATCCTTGCACAGCGTGATCGATCGGGTATTCAAGGTCGGCCAGAACCGTTGGTACACCGAGCTTGTCGAACTTGGCGCGATGCGAAGGGTTTCTTATCATTGCAACCGGATCATGTTTGCTTTTAGCCAACAGCCTGATGATCCGCATAGCCGTGTTCCCATTTGCGCCGATAACCAGTACCTTCATGTTCACCTCAGTTCGAAAAAGCTGTTGACCGACTAGTAAGCATTAGAGTTCAGTTAGAATCAAGAGATCAGGGAATCTTTGGTTAAGATCTGTTTCGCCAATATAGTGTTAAACCGCCGTCAATTGTAGACCGGCGGACGCGTTGTGCTTGACACAGAGCGTGGTGTTTCTTCAATGACCAAGACCAGTAAGCGTCTGATACCACCAGATGATATCGATCTCTACTTGCAACGCCTGCGCAGGTATCTCGCGGGAGAAAAGGTCCTGCGCGAGGGCCATCGGCAACACCCATCACAGTCAGATATTCATTAGCTACTGTACTTTGCGAAACAATGGCAACGTACCAAGGCGGTCTTTCAGTTCAAGTTCTTCGCCTTCAGCTGTAAGCAGAGGCCTTGGTGGATCAAATTTCTGTGTCAGCGGCGTTACAATAACTATGGTCACAAGACAAACCATTAAGCCCAACATATCACCTGCCAGGTCTGGCGCTAAAAGAGTAGCCGCTAACCACATCAGGAAACCCATCGCCATGGCTGCCAAAGCCCCGGTACGGTTGGCGGCTTTCCAGTAAACACCGGCAATAAAAGGAACCACAACACTGACCAGAATGACGGAATTGGCATCCAAGATCAGGTTGAAAATGACCTGTACTTTTAGTGCTACATATATCGCAACCGAGCCAAATACGGGGATAGCAATGCGCGTTGCCAATAATCGAAGTTGATCTGTGGCTTGTGGTTTGAACAGCGGCAGCAAATTAGTGCTAAAAATACTCGCTGCGGCAAGTAGTGCACTGTCAGCTGTACTCATGATTGCAGCCAGCAGCGCTCCCACGAAGAGCGCAATGGCAATCGGGTGCAGATGATCAAGGGCTAATGTAGGAATAATCGACTCGGAATTTACCAGCCCGGGAAGGATCACGCTGCCGATAATGCCAAGCATGACCGGAATCATGCCGAGTGTCAGGTAGGCAAAACCAGCAAAATAGAAAGCATTTTGGGCAACTTGTTCATTCTTTGCTGCAAACGAACGTTGCAGCAGGGATTGTGAAGTGACATCAGCCAATCCGAATATCAACCAGGCGCGCAGATAATTGAGCCAAATCTCCGGCGAATGCTCCAGGGGAATCATTCGGAAGGTGTGTTCTGGCAACTGGGGTGCAATGGTAGACCATCCACCCGCATCCACTAGCACCGTTACCAACAGAACAATCAATCCAATAGCAATGATAATGATTTGAACAAAATCAGTTACCGCCACCGCCCACATACCACCAACCGCGGTATAGAGAAAAATAATCAAGGCACCACCGGAAATACCCCATACCAGTGGCACGCCGGTCAGGGTTTCAAATACAGTTCCAAAGGCTACCAGCATTCCTGCAGTCCAGCCGATACCGGAGGCGATTGAGGCGATAGCAGCTATAGTGGCAGCTGTAATACCAAACCGGTTTTCAAAAAACTCGATAAATGTGACCAAACGCAGGCGACGAAAAATACGTGCAAAAAAGAAACCGACCACGAATAAGGCCAGTGCACCGCCAAAGGGGTCAGCAATGATCCGCAGGAAACCACCCTCGTAGGCTGCACCAGATGAACCCATCATGGTACTGCCCCCGAACCAGGTGGCCACGAGTGTTGCCGCACATATCCAGATCGGCATACGACGTCCCGCGACCATAAAATTTTCAGTAGAATCCGCTTGCTTTGCCGACAGTATGCCCACAACTAACATGATGATCAGATATACCACAACGCCAGTGAATATGATTTGTTGGGTACTCACAGTTCTCCTTAGCGGGTTTCTGGCAGTGAATTCTCATCTTCGAACAAAATACAGCCGTACCTTCAGTTTGCAACAGCATCCTTTGTGACAACGATCGTCAATGATCACACCTTCTACCTTACTAATGCTCTGGTACTATCTCCAGGCGTTCCAGGCCGCGCAGACAACAAGTCAAAATAACAGAGCGACTCTGAGCGAACCACTGAAACAACCTCTTAAAAAAGCAACTGGCGCATCAACTGAAAAAGCTACACCAGAAACTCTACCATCTTCTTAGAACTTTCGGAATGTAACCACCGCACTCACCATTATGCAGCCCAGGCCATAAGCGGAATCGCCCAGGCCACGCGGCAGGATATTGCAGAACTGGCGGATACGACGCCGAGTCACGTCCGTTGCTACTTCAACGGTACCCGCGACACTCTGGTGGTACTTCGCGGAAATACGAGGTGCATTCGCGCGGCACTGGAAATCCCATGTTTGTCATGCCCCCAGCTTTATTGATTCGCGTGGCCGCATTCTCAGAGCGCCGGTGAATTACGAAGGGGGTGCAATGGTCGGTGCAGCGGTGTCTCCTGGTATTGCTCGCGGTCCGATTAAAGTGATGAATGACCCGTTTGTAAAAGGCATAGATCCCGACGATATCCTCGTCGCGGTTACAACGGATCCGGGTTGGACGCTGCTATTTAACCCCGCTGCTGCTGTGATTTTGGAGATTGCTGGTGGACTACAGCATGGGGCGTTGGTTGCGTGAGTATGGCAAACCTTGTGTCAGCGGCATCCAGGACATCACTACACGGTTTAAGGATGACCAGATCGTGGAAGTTGATGGTGATGCCAGGGTTATTCGTTTTATCGATGAGGTTTAAAAGAAATACCGACACGTAATAAAACCGGTCTCAAAAGGTTGTCATAACATCTCACAACCGAGTCAACCATTTCGTAATGCCCGGTAAATAAAATTAAGCCGCGCACCGTGATCCTTCATCACGATGCGCGCTTATTTGATCATCGTGGCCACTGGATCGGCAGATCAATATAGTTTCTTGGAAGTAATGGCGCCGGTGTGAGGTGCCGGCTATATCTTCGCAACTGAAGGCGTTCGTCCTCACAAACTGCTTGATGTTAAAGTAGCATTTTCTACTTCAAGAGGTTGAGCAGGTGGCACACGATATTGTTATTCGAAATGGACTCATTGTCGATGGGCTGCTCAAGCCCGCATTTGAGGGCGATGTCGCCATTGACGGTGACACGATCACCGCTCTGGGTAGTGTGAGCAGTCTTGGCAAACGAGAGATAGACGCGAGGGGTGCGGTGGTGACGCCCGGCTTTATCGACTTGCACACACATATGGATGCGCAGATCGGCTGGGACCCACAACTGACTCCAGTCTGCTGGCATGGTATTACGACCGTGCTGATGGGCAATTGCGGTGTCACTTTCGCGCCTGTCCGAGATTCCGACAAAGAACTGCTGGCGGGGATGATGGAGTCTGTTGAGGATATTCCGCGCGAAGCCATCCTGTCCGGTTTGCCGTGGGATTGGAGCAGTTTTGGCGAATATTTAGATTCCATCGAGCGGCTCTCACCGGCACTCAATGTGGCAGCTCTTGTGGGACACGCGGCAACGCGGTTTTATGTGATGGGGGAGCGAGCCGTAGACGAGAATCCCACACCGGGCGAGATCGAGCAGATTGCAGCACTTGCCGGACAATCGGTGCGCGAAGGCGGCGTGGGCTTCTCGGTAAACCGGTTGCACGCTCACAGGCTACCGGACGGTCGTCCGATCCCTGGCACCTTCGCTACCGAAGAGGAACTGGTTGCCATTGCACGGGAAGTCGGCGCAGCGGGTGGCATCTTGCAGAGCGTGATCGAGGCTCATCCGCTGGAGGAAGAGATGCGCATCATGCAACTGCAGTTGCAAGCGGCAGGGACCCACATGCTTTTCAGCGCGCCATGGCTTCCGGGTGTGGATGGTGCCAGCGCGTATCAACCTGCAATCGATGCCATGCGTGCTATCGGCTTACAAGTCACCGGCACGACTCAACCCCGATCCGCTGGCTTTCTGTCCGGTCTTACAACCAATATTTTGTTTGGCATGCGTTTTAAAGGCGAGGCCTGGCGACAACTACGCAATGCCGAGGTCGACGCCCGCCTGCCACTGATCCAGGAAGAAGCGTTCCGTAATCGTTTAATTGCCGAAGCAAAGGAGATGCAGATTGCCGATCACATCGGTCAAACCATGTCCTCTTCCCGCTATGCCCTACCTTGTTCGAAATGTTTCTGGATGGGCACCGATGCACGGCCGGATTACACACAGCGAAACGATCATTCTCTCACCAATCTGGCTGCTGCTGCAGGGGAGCATCCGGTTGAAACATGGCTGCGACTGCAACTGGAATCCGGGGGGCAAGGGCTGTTCCATGTGCGGTTCGTGAACGAGGATCTGGATGTGTTGCCGGGATTCCTCGGGATGGACTGGATCGTGCCTGGTGTCGGTGATGCCGGTGCCCACGTTGGCCTGGTGATGGACGCTGGTTGGTCGAGCTTCTTTATCTCGCACTGGTATCGAGACAAAGGTGCATTCTCACTCGAGGAGACGATTCACATGCTCACTGCAAAACAGAATCGCGTGTTAGCCCTCCCAGATAGGGGCTCGTTGGTAGTCGGCAACAAGGCGGACATCAATGTGCTCGACATCAGCCAAATTGAGGAGCGACAACCCAAGCGCGTTGTGGATTTTCCAGGCGGCGCTCCACGGCTGATTCAACGGGGCGTGGGTTACCGCAACACGTTGGTGAACGGGCAAGTCATTCTGGAGAATGACGAACTCACGGGCGCTCGTGCGGGACATATACTGCGCAACCGACCGGCTTGATTTGAACCTTGGCAAACAGCAGATTATATAACGCGTGTGAATTGTTTAGGCCAAGTCTTGCCTGTAGTCCCCGCGCGTGGCTTTGAGTTCGGCTTGCACCCGCTCGATGTCGCTGCGCGTCAATCGATAACCATATGAAAGCATGATGGGTACAAGGAAAAGCAAACTGGCTACGTACATCAGTGGATGGCGGCTGCCAATTTGTATTTCAGACGGTCGGAATAAGTCCCCGACCATTCTGTGGAGCGTAGGAATTATAAGGCGTATTTTTCCTTGATGGCAAAAGTATCCTCATAAGGAATGTTTAGAATAAAGGTTGGGGGAAGCCGTTTTTCGGCAGAGAGTGGTCAATGACTGACAGTCCCTTGATCGACTGGCCTACGGATGGAAAGGTTGATCTCTGAACAGATTTTCTTGTCGGACAGGGGTGATCTTTGGTTTGGTTAATTCAAGCGTATATTAGGATTGACTGATTGCGGGGTATTCCACGTTTCCCAGGAGGGCGCGACGACTCAATTGTCAGGTAAAGGACGAGACGTTATTCCACCGGGTAGTCGGTTGGTCATAGAGACACCAGGAGGTGGAGGAATGGGTAACGTAAAATCACGCTCATCAGAGCGATTATAAATGGATGTTTTGCACGGACTGGTAGAAGATTAGGAAATCGATGATTGTAATCGGTTAGGCACAAGACAATGGGTAGTGAGGACCTAAAATGGCTAAATATGATGCACTGACAGCGTTACCTGATGGGCAACCCGGCCCTTGGGGAGAACCTGTGACAATTGATTACGACAAGCGAGATGTCCTACTCTATTCGGTTGGTATCGGAATAAGAGATCTTAGGTATGTTTACGAAGGGAATCCCGATTTTGCGGTTTTTCCTACGTTTCCAATTCGATGGGGAGGGGCAGGAGCACCGATCGACACTTCTTTGATCCCATCTTCTCCTGGCCCGTTGAATATCGATGCGGAGCGTTTCCTTGAAATGTATAAGCCGTTGCCTGAAGAGGGTTCGGTGCAAGTTATCTCGAGACTGATCGGAGTGCATCCGAGAGGCAAAGGCAATGGTTTTGTCGAGTGTGAAAGTGAAGTACGTTCCATGGACGGGGAAGTGTTGCTGCGAATGGTCAACGGGTCGTTCCGGCGTGGGGTAGAGGTGTTAGGTGATATCGAGCCATTCGAAGGAATAGGCAAAACTTATTCAGCCAAAATTGATTTGCCAGACCGTGAGCCAGAGACGGTGGTTCAGGCATTGATTCCTGATAATCAGGCGCACATATACCGACTGTCCGGGGACTATAATCCGCTACATATCGATCCAGAGTCGGCTAAGTTTGGAGGGTTCGATGAGCCAATCCTCCATGGGCTGTGTACTTTTGGTCATTGTGGGCAGCTTTTGTTGGAAGCCTTGTGTGGGGGTGATGTTGAGCGGTTTCGGAAAATCAAGGTTCGTTTTTCTTCGCCTGTGATGCTTAATGATACGTTAAAGGTCAGAGCATGGGAGGATGGTCCTGGAAGGGTTATTTTTAATGCGATGGTTGAAGATCGTCAGGTGGTCTCCAACGCTTACTTTGAATACTCATAAAAGAGCTTAATTTTTTGGCCAACCTATTTTAATAATGACTAACAATGTGATTTTGAGTTTCAAGAGTAAATAAGTGAGATAATTTTATGACAACACCGAAACGAATCATGATCACTGCCTGGCACCAGACGCTAAAGAACCGAATACTGCTGGAACACTACTTTTTACCGGGTGATCTTGAACGCCAGATTGAGGCGTTCGTCGATCACTACAACTACCAGCGTCACCATGAAAACCTGGATAACCTGACACCGGCCGACGTCTACTTTGGACGCGGAGAATCAATACTGAGAAACAGACAAAGGATCAAACGAAACACCCTTGCAGAACGTCGTTTGCATTATCAACGGCATGCTGCGTAAGCCTCAAATGAGATGCTCATCTGTTCCATTCGTTTGACGACGGACACTGACTGATAGAGCTTTGTGAAGTTGTAAAGTTAAGACAGCCGCCTTATTTATCTTTATCTTTCTTTAATTCACTTAGAGCTTCTGAGAAACCTGCTGCAAGTATCCCAGTTGGAATAGCTACAATACCAATACTAGCTACTGTTAAAAGTATCGTTAAGATCTTCCCTATTGCTGTAATTGGCACTATGTCTCCGTAGCCTATAGTCGTAAGAGTAACTGTTGCCCACCAAAGTGATCTAGGAATACTTCCAAATGCTTCAGGTTGAATCTCCCCTTCAGCTAAATACAAACATACAGCAGAGATGAAAATAATCCCAAATGTCAGCACAATAGCAAACATCAACTCATACAATTTATCCCTAATTACATTCCCTATAAGAATTAAACCTGTTGCATGTTTACTTGTCTTCAATAAAGAAAATAATCTCAACACTCTAAATACTCTCAGTAAAAATGACTCACTGGCTGTTGGGATTAAAAGGAATGGAGCAAAAGAAATCAGATCTATAATTGCATAAAATGAAAATATATATTTTATTCTGCCTGCAAACCCACTGTATTCAGGGTTCAAGCCTACAGCGTATAGTCTGCATATATATTCGATAAGAAATATAAAACCAAAGATATAGTTGATAGTAAGAAAGGTGCTTTCATTGCCAAACGAAATTGAAGGTTCACTTTCGAGAACAATAGTTATAATACTAAGTAAAATAAAAATATATATGACTCTACTTAGATTTGTTAACTTGCTGTCTGGAGCAATAGATAGCTGCTTATATAAATATTCCTTCATACCTAAAGCCTAACAAATCCTGTGAGTAGAAGGATTATTTACGCCGTTTTTATGCAAATTCACAAGTACAAACTGACGATCAAAGGTTATTTTCTACAGCTCTCTTAGGAATTATGAGGGAGGTTACACCGCTTTTGATGAGATTTTGGCCAAAACTGAGCTGATATTCACTTGAGATAACGCCAAGTGGAGCGTGTTTCTCCGATATCATCAGCTTTCTTACTCGTTGATTAATAACTATCCCTGCGGCGGTGCCCGGGACTTCGGTAGATGATTGGCAGGTGCATCAGATTTATCATCCAGGTGTGTGAGAATCTTCTCAATTATCTCAGGGTCTTCTATGCAGGCTATGATTTTGACCTCGCCTCCACAAGGGCTGCAGGTGGAAACATCAATTTTAAAGACTCGCTTGAGTCTTTCTGCCCATGTGAGTGACTCGTGGCTTTCAGCTAATGGGTTTTGATTGTCGTTCGTGGGGGTTTTCTTGGCGCAGCCTTTGCCATGCTTTGCTGGTGTTACATTGATTTGGTGCTTGCTGTTGGGAGCCGCTACACCATGGAATCGAGTGAGGTTGACCCTCGGTCTTGGAACCATCGGTAACGAGACCGCGGTCTTTGATCCACTTTTTATTCTAATGATGGTTGTTTTATTCTTTTATCCATGGTCTATCAACGCTTCGACTGGTTTAGGAGCATCCATTTCCTTGGAGGCTGCGTCGATTATGGTTGCGTCCTTGGGCTCTGCAGTGATTCTAAAAAGGGAAATTATGATTGATGTCCTCTGTCAGGGCTCGCTTTTTTCTGTGCTTCTTTCGTTGGTTGCTGCGCTGATACTTTGGGACGACTCTGCTAATAACCTTTATAAGCCTTTGCATTTGATTCACGCCTGTCTGATATAACCGTTGTTGATGTACATCGGTTTATACCTCTTCATCTTCACTCAAACGAAAAAGCCTGTGTTGAATACAGGTATTTTTAAATGGCATTGCTTGAGAGTAGACCGCGAGATCGAATGGTAAATTACAAAACGCTTTCGGGCTTTGGGGTTGGTGCATCCAAATCTCGCCAGCGCTTCCAATAAAAGAGTTTCATAGAAGATTAAGCTTAATCGCGAGTTTTTATCCCTGTATGCATCATTATATAGGCGGCAAATTAGAGTTATAAGAAGCTTTTGAAAACTTTTACGGAACGATTGACTACCGCGACAAAAGATTCCTGGTTTAGCGTTTCGTTCGAACTAATGATTTCCTTCAGGCAAGACAGCTCAGCTTGTTCTAGTTTCTTTCCGATCGGGTCTTCTTGGTGATCCGCAGCAAGGATCAGATAGCAGAAACCTATCCAGAAGTAGTATTCTTCAAGGCTGATGTCCTTCAGAGCGGCAATGCAACTGACAGACCTTCGTGAAAAGTCGCCTTCAAAATCTGCTTTATCCATTACCTTAGAAATCTTGGTAGTCTTTTCCTTGATGAAACCCAGGAGGTCCAATTGGTGGCTCATGGTCTTGATGGATGGGATTTCCCGTACAATGTAGTCGTTATCCTTAGCCGCCAGGTGCCAGAGAAGATCGCAGAGTCTTTCGCGCTCAGGGGCGGACAATGCCATGTCTGCCTCGCATACAGTGATAATAAAGTCGACCTTATCTAAACTAGACACTGAGCAATTTCCTTCTATTGTGGTATTTCGGGCTGGTTTCAAAAATTCTAACGAAGTTTCTTCTCTCTAAGTTACGTAAGCAAAACTGTCTTCAAAACACCAGCGACTATACGAATCACTTGATTAGAGTATACCTAGATAGAGCAAGCAAGATCCATATCCAGCTGAGTAAGTTTTAATTCACTCTTGTACGTCGTCAGCCCACATGGGACCACTCGCACTAAATTCTAAGAGACACTTTTCTACATAGGGTAGCTCCAGTCCATCTTGCCCGCAGGTGCCTGAGCCACGCAGACGTGCATATATAGCTCTATACCTGCCTTGTTCGTCCGAATTGGTAATACTAGCTAATAGCAGGAGTCCCATCTGCTGAAGTGTGGGGTGCCCGGGGGTTGGGGTGCTACTTAACCGGAAATAAAGAAGGCATTTTTGAAAAAATGGTTACATTGGTAGTTACATACAACCCTCTTCTGTTACAGGAATTTAATGAACCCTTTAAACATGGTGGCCAGAGGTGGAATCACTTCCGTCCCCCAGCTCCAACTACCTAGGTCAGCTACTTTGTATCAATAGCTTACAGCTGCTCAGTACATTGTCAAAGGCATTCTTTTGTCTACTGTGACTGTTAAAAGCTTTTAAATCCGGGTACAAGCTTTAAAGACTTTAACGGCTTTAAAAGGGGGTTATGCAGGTGACCATGCCCCCCCTTGCACACTTGAATGAACATCAGCCATTACCCTACATAACCATTGTTCGGAAAATGTGGTTTATATTCTTATCCTCTGATCGTTTTTGGAATCTTGTCGCACCTGATCCGGGTGCAAGTGAAAGTGTTCTGGCATTGACTTAGCACGGTGATCATGCTGTTTCATTCCCTATTGGAAATGCGAGTGTGCATAATAGACCCTGACTGCGAAGAATATTAAAAGTCACGGGCTGCTAGATCGTTAAGGGGGCTTCTTCTTCAGCGTGCAAGATAGTTCCTACCGGTGCTGCTGCAGCCTGCAGGGTGCTTTGAACTTTGTATTCGGCCGGTAATGCTGGGATCGTTAGAACACGCCATATACTCATTAACCCCAATCCCAAAAGGCTGCCAGCGATCAACACAAAAAAACTCTTGAGGCCAAATATCTGCAGCCAATAGACCGCCGCAATCGGACCGGTAATAGAGGCCAGCCCAGAGAAGAGGATAATAGTACCACTGGCTGGAACAATCTCGGTTGGTCGCAAATGGTCGTTAGTAAATGCCACGACAATGCAGTACAACGATAAAGCACAGCCACCAAACAAAAATACCAACCCATACAACCAACCCGATGCCTCGTCTATAAAGCTAATAAGAATCGCGATGAATACACCTAACAGACTGGAAAACCCCATTACCCAGCGTCGGTCAATGGAGTCCGAAAGCTTACCTAAGGGCCACTGTAAAAACATACCGCCTGCCATGAGTGCGCCCATGAAATTAGCCACCTCATAAGCGGTAAAACCCAGTCTTGTGACGTACACAGCGCCCATACTGAATACAATACTGGAAACAAATTGAGACATTATTATTGCTATGACACCGACTTTGGTGCGGTACCATAAATGACGCATCGTGACCCGCTCAACTTCCTCAATCGGTGGTGTCTGCACTACCGATAATAAAATCGGCACAGCCGCAACACTGACCATCACCGAAATTAGAATAAACAAGGTGAATCCCGAGGGGTCGGCGAGATTCAACATAAATTGACCCGCACAGATACCCACCAATAATATTGTGGTATAGACCGAAAGAACCTGTCCGCGGTTAGTGTTGGTAGCCGATTGATTTAACCAGCTTTCTGACACCACATAGATAGCTGAAAATGCAAAACCGGTAATCAATCTCATCAATGCCCAAACCCAGGGATCAATCACCAGCGCGTGAACCAAAATAGACACTGACGCGACCGCAGTCAGTGCTGCAAAAATTCGTATGTGGCCAACCCTTTGAATCATCCGCGGAGTCAATAGAGAACCCGCCAGAAAACCAGCAAAATAGCAGGACATTACAAGACCGATCAGTATGTCATCAAAGCCTTCCAGAGCCGCACGAACACCTAACAAACTACCCTGTACGCCAATCGCCAGACCAATAAAAGAAAGGCCTGCAAAGAGCGGCCAGATGGCAACAAAGGCGCGAATGGGCATGACAAATAACTCAACAAAAACGGTCGCCAATTTACTCCTAAAATGACTAATTGCAAAGCAATATTTATGCTAATTCAAAGAACAATTCTTGACCCGATTCTGCTCTTTCAGATTCGCCATATTGTAAAAAATATTTGAACCCCGTCGCCGTTAACATTTTTGTTAGTATGGAACATTAAATCTAATCGAGTACAACCATAAATGGCTGATTCTACAACTTATACACCACCAAAAATCTGGCAGTGGGAACAAGAAACGGAAAGTAGGTTCGCTAATATCAACCGACCTATTGCTGGTGCTACTCATAAAAAAGAGCTCCCGATTGGTGAGCATGCCTTGCAACTGTACTCGCTGGCGACACCTAACGGCGTTAAGGTAACGGTGTTACTCGAAGAACTGTTGGCCATTGGTAAATCCGATGCTGAGTACGATGCGTGGCTGATCAATATTGGCCAAGGCGATCAATTCGGTAGTGGTTTCGTCGATATCAACCCGAATTCAAAGATACCGGCTTTGGCTGATCACAGCACCTCACCGACTACTCGAGTATTTGAATCCGGCGCCATCATGATTTACCTGGCCGAGAAATTTGAAAGCTTTATTCCGATGGAGGGGCCTGGGCGTGCAGAATGTTTGTCCTGGTTATTCTGGCAGATGGGTAGTGCCCCGTATTTAGGTGGCGGCTTCGGTCACTTCTATGCCTACGCGCCGAAGAAATGGGAGTACCCGATCAATCGTTACACCATGGAAATCAAACGTCAGCTGGATGTGCTTAATCAAAACCTGGTATCGCGTCAATTTCTTTGCGGCGATGAGTACAACATCGCAGACATGGCGGTTTACAGCTGGTATGGCCAGTTGGTGTTAACTGGCCTATATGAGTCCAAGGAATTTCTTCAGGTGGAGTCCTATACTCACCTTCTCCGATGGGCATCTGAGGTTCACAATCGTCCCGCGGTAAAACGCGGCAGGAAAGTTAATCGTGCGAGCAAGAGTGGTTTAATGGAGAGACACAATGCCAGTGACTTTGACAAGCTCGAGTCTCGGTAGCCATTTTTAGTCTATCGTTGGTAGCGTAAACATGCATGGCGTTTGCACGTGTTCATTTGCCGATTCTATTACCTACCGTTTGGCATTTGGTGAGATCGAACCGCCGCACAGGCGGAGATACCTGTCGATGAAACACTCAATTCATCCCTGCCGACCTTTAAATCGCCTAAGTGATCAACCCAACGGTCTGTAAGCCAGCAGATCAACACCATTAAGGTCACCAATCATCTAATGGATCACCAGGTCACAGTGTCTTAAATTTGAATGAACATCAGCCATTACCGCACATAACCGTAACTAACCGTAACTAACCGTTCTTCTGGAAATGTGGTTTATATTGCTTATCCTCGTGTGATACTGAATTTTAGCGGAACCCCTAATGTAAATGGTGAGCGAGACCGCTTGAAAAAGAGAAACTCATGACCGAGACTTGCGCATTATTGGAAATAAGGAACGGATTCTAATATGAGCACGATTGACGAACAGCCGCAGGGTACCGAAAGACCGGGCTCGCTTTTCATTGGACCCAAGGGAGAGTACGCCAAGCAATTCGGTGCACTTTGGCAACATTTACTCGATACCACGATGCACCGGCGCAGCACTCGATTCAATGGCGATCCAGAGTGGGTTTGGGAAAGTCGGGTGACCAATAAGCCGCCAGATATCCAAAGGGCACTGGACGAGCTATTGGCTTTACTTCGCGAGGAAATACCCACCTTTAGCCCACGCTATCTGGGTCATATGGTATCTGATATCTCGATACCCAGCCTTCTCGGTCATATGGCAATGCTCTTTGAAAATGCCAATCTTGCCTCCCGCGAGGCCGCTGTCGTGGCTTCACGGATTGAAACTGAATCGATCAACATGCTCGCAAAAATGATAGGACTTGATCCCGGGCCCAGTCGAGGCCACTTCACGTCTGGCGGTACCCTCGCAAACTTTGAGGCTGTTTGGCGAGCTCGGTACCGACTCGATCATTGGTTAACTCTGGGAATGTGGTTGCGAGCAAACGGGCATACCGAATCATCACTCTTCTCACTGGCGCATTGCGGATGGAAGGCCTTCCACCAAGCTATGGATACCCATAAATTGCAGGATAGTGATCTGACCCCTTACAGCGCGGTTCTGCACGGGCCTGTCGCTATTGACCGAAGGATACGCGATGAACTCGGGGAAACCTGGCCCGAACCCGTCATTCTGGTCCCGGGCAATAAACACTATTCCTGGCCTAAAGCAGCCAATGTGTTCGGTATGGGAGCAGGTGCCGTCTGGCCTTGTGAACTCGACCCCCAGGGAAGATTGAGTGCGGCTTCGGTTAAATCGCAAATTGAGAGGGCAATACGAGAGAATCGACCGGTCATGATGGTGGTGTCAGTAGCGGGCACCACAGAACTGGGTATGGTCGACCCTATAGATGAGATCAACGCAGTTCTCGCGGATTATCGCGACGCAAAGGGCCTCCATATTTGGCATCATGTCGATGCAGCTTATGGCGGCTACCTATGCAGCACTTTAAATGACAAGCTCTGTCAGCTTTCCACGCGGAGTCAGGATGCGCTTAGGAGTATTAAAGCAGCCAACTCTGTTACGCTGGATCCACACAAGCTCGGGTTTGTGCCCTACGCTTGCGGTGCCTTTTTAGTACCCGATTCAGAATCTTATTCTGTCTCCAGCCTGCACGCGCCTTATCTAGAAAAGACTCAGGATGTCGAATTCCCTGGTTGGTCCACCACCCTCGAAGGCTCCCGCGCAGCAACCGGCCCTAGCGCCGTCTGGCTCAGCGCCAAAGTCATGCCTCTCGACGCCTCCGGTCACGGTGCTTTCCTCAACAACAGCCTGACCGTGGCAAAACAGATCCACACTGCCCTAGGTGAATCCTCTACTCATATTCGAAGGCTGCAAGAAAGCGATACGAATGTCGTGTGCTTCTGTATGGCATCTGACGGCGACACGCTGTCCCAAGCCAATCGGCGCACGAGTGCCTTATTGGAAGACTTTCGCGCCAGCCCGGAGCTCTCTGTGACTCGCACACATTTAGGTATTGATAATTATCAGCGCTTGGTTGGCTCAATTGTCGAGCAATGGCACGGCAATATCGATACAGATCATTTGACCGTGATTCGCATGGTGGTGATGAATCCTTATCTTAATAACAGCAACATCGTGGATAATATTCAAAAGATTCTCCTGGCTTGCATACCAAGCCAGACATGAGCAAAAACTTAGCCGATGATGCTTGGACAATTATCCCCAATAGGGTAGCGCCCGACATAACCTTGTTCGATACCATGGTGTATTAGCTCGGGGCTGCCTTCAGTCCAATGCGAAGATCAGAAAGCTGACTGTTCCAAAGAGCAACGAAAAAACCTTTAAGAAGCTGAAGAATAAAGGCGATGATAGAAAACACAAAATTGCTGAACAAGGCGGGACACTGATGACTTAATGACATAACAACATAGTCGCAAGCCCCACCAACCTAACCTCTTCGACTACGAATAGCTGGCATCCTTTAAATCGCAACCTCGAAACGCCGGACTGAGTAACATCTAGAATCTGTTCTACCTCAAAGGAAGCAATCCCTAACTCTGATATCGCGACATAGGCAATTAACTTTCGAGCTTTAGACAGCTGCCCATACACTCCATAACGTGATAAAACCCCTCAAAAACGCGTAACCGGCCAGGCCCTGGCACGCCAGTCCTGCGATTAAATAAAGTGAGACAGACTCAGAAGGGCTCTACTTCTTGTATACAGGATTTTGGCTAGTTGTCAGTTCAGGCTTTGTTCCGCTAGGGGTGCGACTTTAGCTTAAGTCATTAACTCATCAGTATCCCTCTGCTCCAAAAAAAAGGGCGCATAAAGCGCCCTTACCCGGTTTAATACTGCTCAACCATTTTTAAAATGATGCAGACAACGTTAGGCCGTAAGTAGCAGGTTCATTCCACCAGCCGCGAGAAGTCAGGCCACCAATGGTTGACCACCTTTGCTCTCTTTCATCTGTAATATTTCTGCCCCACACGGATACACTATAATTATTCATAGTGTAGCTGATATTCGCGTTAACATTATTAATGCTATCGAGATGACCTAGCGGGTTGTTCTGAGACTCAGTCTCCAATGCACCTCTGTAACGGTATGACACTCTTGCCTTAAGATCACCATTGCCAATTTGGGTAGTATAAGAAGTCGTTAAACCAAATGTGTTTTCAGGTGTGTTACGAGGCACTAGAGCTGAATTGTCAGTGATAATTCCGTCACCGGTAAGATCAGCAACGTAATTAGCATATTCTGATTTCAAGTAACCATACGTTGCCAAAACGTCCCAAGCATCGCTAACTTGGTACAGTACCTCTAACTCCAGTCCGTTCATCTCAAGTGAAGAAGCGTTACGAACAACCGTTGCAACATTTGAAAGATCAACTGGAATCAGAATAGATTCCTGTTTGTCGTCATAGTCTGACCTGAATATGGCTCCGTTAAAAATCATTCTTCCGTCTAGCAGTGTGGTCTTCCAGCCAAACTCATAATTTTTAACATATTCTGGCTCATAGGAAGGGTCGATAAGATAATTGGCCTGACGAGCAAAGAAACCACCACTCTTAAAGCCTTCGCTATAAGAAGCATAGAACATGCTGTCATCTGTAGGTTGATACCTTACCCCAAGTTTTGGCGTTGTTTCGGTCCATTTAGCATTAGCAGCGTAAGGATTATAAATCCCCGGCCATGTTTCTCCTCTGTCGGGATAATACCCTGGCGCAGATGCTCCACCTACAAAATCCTTTTCTTCTTCTGTCCAGCGGAAGCCTGCTGTTAAAGTCCATTGATCATTGACATACCAGTCTGCTGAAGCGAACACTGCTGTGGATGTCGTTACCTGGTTCTGACCGTTATTACCAGCTACATCATCTTCCCAGGGAATGCCATCTCTACCAGGCGCCCAAACAGGATGACCCAGGCGTGATAATTGATAAAATAAGTCATACACATCCCAACGTTGCTCAAAGTCTGCTTCCCAATCATAAACGCCGGCTATAAACTGAACCTTGTCTGAAAATTGTGAAGTTACTCTAAATTCATGACTTGATTGCTCCCAGTCATTGAAGAAATTCATTCTTAAAAGATGTACTGGCGCTCCATCAAAGTCTTGCATATTTTGTTCATCCATATCACGGAGTGAATAAATGTAGGTATACAAGAAATTTTCGGTATCATAATTTGCTGTGACTATCGTAGTTTCGTAATCATTGTTACTAAAGTTTTTGCCATCAGACTCAGTTGTATCAGGGCCATCATTAGCATTTATTTCACAACCGTTTGCAGGATCAAAGCCAATTTGTGTAAGCGTACAAGCTAACTCACCAACTTTGTTCCTATTAGTGTACGCACCTTGCACACTGTTATCTTTCATTATCTCGTAATGAACTTTTAAATTGAATTTATCGTTAGGTTCCCAAAGCGCAGTGAAACCATAATTTGTCTTGTCGTCTCCACCAACATCTTCTCCGCGCGTTGTGTTACGTACATGTCCATCATGTTCAATTTTAGCTGCGAATAATTTAAGACCTAACCTATCTTCAATAATGGGGATTTGAACAACACCATTAACATCTTGACGACCAAAACTACCAGTGGTTAGGCTCAGATCAGCTCCCATTTCATTCAGGGATACCGATGTGCGAATAACATTAAGGATCCCGCCGGTCGTATTTTTACCAAAAAGTGTCCCCTGGGGGCCACGAAGTACTTCGATACGCTCGATATCAAAATTGTCAAGGAGAACGCCACTTGACGTTCCCAGGAACATACCGTCCATAACAACACCTATCGAGGGTTCGAAGCTTTTATCACTTTCAAGTGAGGCGACACCCCTGATCGTAATAGCTGCACCGCTTGCAATACCAGGCGTCCGGTTAATGAACAGATTAGGAGCAAATGCCTGTATGTCCTCTAAACGGCGTACACTTCCTTCTCGAAGTTGATCGGTAATAGCTGTAACAGCTAACGGAACGTCTTGAATGGACTCATCTTTCTTTCGAGCGGTCACGATGACCTCTTCTAAAATGGCTGATCGCTCGCTGGCAAAGACCGCTGCACCATCTGAAACCCAAGCACCTATCGACAAAACACCAATCAAGCTCGCTCGCCCGATATCCCTCAAACTTGACCTTACTACCTTTACTTGATCCTTCATTCTAATACCCTTTTACAGTTATTAAGTACTGTACTCATTTTATAAAAACAGTCAAGTTTGTTTTTTTAACACGACGGTTTTATTAAGCTGCCATAGCCTGTTTTGCGTTCTGTTTTCAGGGATGCTTGAGGAAGAAGATAGACCGTTAGCAACCGTCTCGGAGTGACCTTCTAGACATGGGGTAAAAATGGCTCTATTAGGAATTAGAAAGGATATTACACCGCTTTATTTTCCAAGGTCTATCACGTTTGTTATACCTGTACGTTGTCAGACTATTTGGGACCACTGACACTAAATCGTGAGAGACACTTTTCTGCATAGGGTTGCTCCAGTCTTTTCTTTGTAGACTGGGTAAGGCTTTGGGTCTTTCTGAATCAGAAATAACACTGTGCTTTAACATCATACTGGCAACATCTTAATGCCTAGCCAAATCTGACCGCAGCTTTAATACCCCCACAGAGCTATACGGGCTGTTTCCCTGGACCACAAAACTTAGAACCTGTATCTAACTTTCACTGTGAAGTTATCTGCCTGAGGATCATCCCAAGGACGTTTGTACAATTTGCCCAAGCTGCCCTCTTCATCAAATTCAATTATTCTTCCCCCTTTTGAATACACTACATAAAGATAAGCTAGGGGCATGATTTCATAGCGATACCTGATCTGGAAAGCTAAATCACTCAAACTAAATGGCGGAAGCGCCATTTCAATGAGGTTCAAGGACCCGGAGACATCTCCAAGATAGGCCTTTGGCTTTCTAGCCGTGAAAGCGACCATTTGAGCTTTCATCCTCAACTCATGTTTATCACCACCAAACCAGTTCATTGATGCAACAGTCGTTCTTTGGTTTTTTGTATAGGTGCCTAATAAATTATCTTCAATCCAATTTAACCAATCGTCTTCTTTGCTTTGATGGTACATCAAAGAGAAACTGAGGTTATCTCTGAGAGAGAAATTAATCATAGCCATATAATTAGTTGCCAAACCTAATCCCGAAACCCAGTGAGAGCCTTTTTCTCTATTAATCTGCAAGACGTAATTGAAGAATTTTGTTGATGGCCCCATAAATTGCAACATCGTTCCATAATTCTCAGGTTTATTGATATAGGGGGCAGCAGCACTGCCTCTGGTTGTCCAAAAATCTTTGCCTGAAGTTCTATAAAAATTTGTGAATCCAAAACC
>LWDU01000507.1_pt1 | contig 24819 bp, 41 predicted proteins | sample 727161 | NCBI WGS metagenome assembly LWDU01 (sample SAMN04566230, study PRJNA314399) | hydrothermal vent metagenome | isolation source: deep sea hydrothermal plume seawater | place: Mexico: Gulf of California, Guaymas Basin | collected 2004-07-11
GCAATGGATAAGGAATTACGTTTTGCAATTCGTGAAGGCGGTCGAACCGTTGGTGCCGGCGTGGTTACAGAAATAAAGGAATAAAATGGCTCATCAGATAATCAGAATAAGTTTAAAAGCTTACGATCATTCTCTGTTGGATAAATCAACAGAAAAGATCGTTAAAACTGCAAAATCTACTGGAGCAGTTATATCTGGACCTATACCTTTGCCTACTCACCGAACAATTTATACGGTATTACGTTCTCCTTTCGTAAACAAAAAATCTAGAGAGCAGTTTCAAACAAATATTCATAAACGTATTGTGGATATTATTAATTCTACTCCTAAAACTGTAGAATCGCTAATGAAGCTAGATTTGCCTGCTGGCGTAGATATAGAAATTAAGGTTTAATTTTATTATGAAAGGTTTAATTGCTAAGAAGTTGGGTATGTCCCAAATATTTGATGAAAATGGCTCTGTTATTCCTGTAACTATTCTTCAAGCTGGACCCTGTTGTATTACTCAGGTAAAAACTATAGATAATGATGGATATGATGCGGTGCAAATTGCTTATGGAGATAAAAAAGAGAAGAATACTAATAAGCCTTTGAAAGGTCACTTTAAGAAAGCTGGTGTGACTCCAAAAAGATTTTTAGCTGAGTTTGATATTGTTACTGGGTTCGATTATGAAATGGGTCAGGTGTTTAATGCTTCCATATTTAAACAAGGTGATTTAGTTAAAGTAACTGGAGCATCCAAAGGTCGTGGTTTTTCTGGAGTTATGAAAAGACATGGATTTGCTGGAGGCCCTAAAACGCACGGTCAAAGAGAACATCCGCGATCTGCGGGATCTATTGGTCAGGCCTCTGACCCTTCAAGGGTCTTTAAAGGCGTGAAAATGCCAGGACAATATGGAAATAAAAAGATGACTGTTGAGAATTTAAAGGTGGTAAAAATAGATACTGAGAATAATCATATATTTGTAAAAGGGGCTGTGCCCGGATCAAATAATGGTATGGTAATTGTAAATAAGTAAAATGGAATTACAAGTTTTAGATACAAAAGGTAAAGAATCTTCAAAAATTAAGGTTGATGATTCTGTTTTTGGCGTAAAACCAAATAGAGATGCGATATATAGAGCGGTATTATCTGAAATGGCAAATAGTCGTCAAGGTACACATTCATCAAAATCTAGGGGTATGGTTCGCGGTGGTGGAAGGAAGCCCTGGAGACAGAAAGGGCGAGGTGTTGCACGAGCAGGCACCATTCGATCTCCTATATGGCGTGGTGGAGGAACTGTCTTTGGTCCAGAACCGCATAAATATGAATATAATTTACCAAAAAAGATTAAGAGGTTAGCTCGTAGATCAGTTTTATCGCAAAAACTTAATGATGGAAAGTTAATTATATTGGATGATTTTGATATAAATGAAATTAAAACAAAAAAGATCTGTCAATTATTGCAAAAATTAAATATTGATGGAAAAATACTATTTTTAACATCTAAGATAAATGAAAACCTATTTTTATCATTAAGGAATATTCCATATATAGCTCTATTAAAAGCAATCAGTGCTAGCGCTTATGACCTTATTGATTCTGATTTTATATTAATAGATAAGAAGGGTCTTGAATTATTGAATGATGGTTTGGCGATTAAATAATGAAACATAATGATACTATAATAAGGCCTTTATTTACTGAAAAGATGACTCAATTAGAAGATATTGAAAGAAAGTATGCATTTCAGGTTAGTGCAAAGTCAAATAAAATTGAAATTAAAAATGCGGTTGAAGAAGAGTTTGATGTCGAAGTTCAAAAGGTTGCAACGATGAATCGATTAGGTAAAACTAAAGATATGACAATGAAAAGCGGTGGACGTACGATTAAAACCTCTGGTAAGAGGCCTGACTGGAAGAAGGCAATAGTTACTCTTAAAGAAGGTTTTAGCATAGATTTAATGAGTGGTGAAGTAGGTTAGTTTTATATGGGCATTCGAGTAATAAACCCTACAACTCCTGGAAATCGATTTTCTACTCGATCTGATTTTGAACATATAACGACAAATCAGCCTGAAAAGAAACTTACCACTGCATTAAGAAAATCTGGTGGAAGAAATAATAATGGAAGGATTACTGTGCGCCATCGTGGAGGTGGTCATAGAAGAAGGTATAGAATTATTGATTTTAAACGTGATAAAATGGATATTTTAGCTAGAGTTGCTACAATTGAATATGATCCCAATAGGTCGGCTAATATCGCGTTACTTTATTATGCTGATGGTGAAAAAAGATATATCTTAGCTCCTTTTGGTTTAAAAGTTGGTGATAAATTAGTTTCATCTTCTTCTGCAGAATTAAAAATTGGAAATGCGTTATGTTTAAAAAACATTCCTACTGGATTAATTGTTCACAATATTGAAATGTATCCTGGCAAAGGGGCTCAGCTGGTTAGGTCTGCTGGTACGGGTGCACAAATTATGTCTCATGATGATGGATTTACTTCTATTAAACTTCCATCCGGCGAGGTTCGATTAATTAATTCAAACTGCTATGCTTCTGTAGGGGAAGTTGGAAATAAATCCCATGAACAAATTGTCAGTGGAAAAGCTGGTCGAAGCAGATGGCTGGGTCGTAGACCAAAGGTTCGTGGTGTTGCTATGAATCCTGTTGATCATCCTATGGGCGGAGGTGAAGGTAAATCTTCAGGCGGCAGGCATCCTTGTACTCCGTGGGGAAAGCCTACTAAAGGCTATAAGACGCGAAAGAAAAATAAGAAGAGGAAGTAATGTCCCGATCATTAAAAAAAGGTCCCTATATTGATGAAAAACTTGAGAATAAACTCGTAAGTATGAGTGGATCTAAAAAAAAGAAAGTTTTAAAGACGTGGTCTCGAAGATCAATAATAACTCCAAATTTTGTTGGACATACTATAGCCGTACATAATGGAAATAAATTTATACCAGTATTTGTTTCAGAAAATATGGTTGGTCATAAGTTAGGAGAGTTTGCGCCAACTCGTACTTTTAGAATGCATTCAGGTGATAGAAAGAGCTAATTATGGAAGCCAGATCAATTAGTAGATACATAAGACAGTCACCTAAAAAAATTAGGATTGTGCTTGATAAGGTAAGAGGTAAAAGAGTGGGGTATGCTTTAGACTATCTTCATTTGTTGCAAATTTAATGCAGTTAAAGGAATCCGCTAACTTAGATCCTGATTCATTTATTATTAAGGAAGCTTTTGCAAATGGTGGACCTCATTTAAAAAGATTTAGAGCAGCTTCTATGGGTAGGATATCAAGATTAAACAAGCCTACTAGTCATTTAACGATTGTAATTAGCGATGATTCGTAGGAGGTAAAATTTTGGGTCAAAAAACACACCCACTTGGATTTAGACTATCAGTTAATAAGAATTGGCGATCTAATTGGTTTGCGGAAGTAGACTTCCCTCAAGAACTTGAAGAGGACGTTAAGATAAGAAAATATTTGAAACACAGATTGCCAAATAAAGTTGTAACTGTAACGATTTTTACTGCACGACCAGGTATAGTTATTGGAAAAGGTGGAGAGGAAGTAACTCGTTTAAAAGCTGAGGTATCCCAGTTAACAAACAAAGATGTTCAGGTGAATATATCTGAAATAAAAAGACCGGAGTTAGACGCTGCTTTAGTTGGTGCTAACATATCGCATCAATTAGTTAAGAAAATATCGTATAGGAGGGTTGTTAGTAAAGCAATTCAGGCTACTATGAGAATGGGCGCACAAGGGATAAGGGTGAATGTCGCTGGTAGACTGGGAGGTGTAGAAATTGCTAGAAGTGAGAAGTTTGCACAAGGAAGAATTCCATTGCATACACTTAGAGCAGATATAGATTATGCTTTAACCGAGGCTATTGGGAGCAAATAAAAATGCTTGAGCCAAAAAAAGTAAAATATCGTCGTCACCATAGGGGTAATAGACGAGGAATGGCTAGTCGTGGAAGTCATGTTGCTTTTGGAAGTTTTGGATTGAAAGCGGTTACTCCTGGATGGATAACTTCTAGACAGATTGAATCTGCGCGAATAACAATATCTAGAGTAGTTCGCAAAACTGGAAAGATGTGGATTAGAATATTCCCTGACAAACCAATTACAAAAAAACCTGCAGAAACTCGCATGGGTAAAGGAAAAGGATCGCCAGAATACTGGGTCGCTGTAGTTAAGCCAGGTAGAATATTATTTGAAGTTGAAGGTATAAGTAGAGAAGAGGCTGAAGAAGGATTCCGTAGAGCAGGTCATAAATTATCTATTAAAACAAAATTTGCTGTTAGAAGAGAGAGTTAGATATTTATGAAAAATAATGAATTGAATGATATGACTGTTTCAGAGATGGAAGTTAAGTTAAAGGATAACTTAGATTCATTACAAAATTTCCGTTTTCAAAAAGCGCTTCAACAGCTAGAAGATCCTTCGCAAATAAGAGATGTTAAAAAAGAAATAGCTCAGTTAAAGACAGTTCTTAGAGAGTATGATTTAGGTATACGTAACGAAAAAGAGATGAAAGAATAAAGATGGCTGAAATAAGAAAAAGACAAAAATTAGTTGGAGAAGTAGTAAGTGAAAAAATGCAAAAAACAGTTGTCGTTAAAGTTACAAAAAAGATCCCTCATCCTGTTTATGGGAAATATGTAAAACGATCTAAAAAATATATGGCTCATGTAGGTGCGATTGAAGCAAGTATTGGCAATATAGTAGAAATAAGATTAATACCACCTATGAGTAAAAACAAAAGATGGTTAGTAAGTAAAGTAATAAGGTAAAAATTATTTATATATCACTATGATTCAACAAGAGACAAGATTAAAAGTAGCCGATAATTCAGGAGCAAAAGAGATATTGTGCTTCAAAATATTAGGTGGGTCTAAACGAAGGTATGCATCTTTAGGCGATCTAATAGTGGTCACTGTTAAAAATGCAATTCCTGGTGGTGCAGTTAAAAAAGGTGATGTTACGCGAGCAGTGGTGGTTAGAACGAGAAAAGAAGTGAGAAGAGATGATGGATCGTATATTCGATTTGATGATAATGCAGCCGTACTTCTTACAGAAGCTGGTGAGCCAAGGGGAACGCGTATATTTGGGCCTGTTGCTAGAGAATTACGTGATAGCGGTTATATGAAAATTGTATCTATGGCTCCTGAGGTAATGTGATGCATTTACGCAAAGGAATGTTAGTAAGGGTGATTAAGGGTAATCACAAAGGATCTGAAGGAAAGTTGTTATTTGTTTTTCCAAAGGAAAACAGAGCAATAGTTGAAGGTGTGAATATGGTTAAGCGTTCAGTTCGCCCTACTCAAGAAAACCCTAGTGGTGGTTTTTCTGAAAAAGAAGCGCCGATAAATTTATCTAATCTGATGGTTGTACAAAAAGGTCAGATTACTCGCATAGGATATAAAATTCTAGATGATGGATCAAAGGTTAGAATTTCGTTGAGAACGGGTCAGGAAATTGAGGTATAATTATGGCGTCTAAAAAAGAATCAGTTTCTAAAAACAATGCTAAGAGTAGTAAAAAGAAAGCAAAATCTAAAGTTATTAATTATGTTCCAAAACTGAGGAGACATTATTTAGAAAATGTTACAACTAAATTACTTGAAAGGTTTAATTATACGAACCCAATGGAAGTTCCTAAATTAACAACAATTTCAATAAATATGGGTGTAGGCGATGCAAAAGTGAACCCAAAAGCTTTAGAAAGTGCTGTTGAAGAATTGTCTTTAATTTCTGGTCAGAAGCCTATTATAACTTTATCAAAGAAAGATATATCAAACTTTAAAATTAGGAGAGGATTTCCTGTGGGGTGTAAAGTTACTATTAGAGGGCATAGGATGTATGAATTTCTTGAACGTCTAATTACTGTTGCATTACCTAGAACTAGAGATTTTAGAGGGCTTTCGTTCAAATCATTTGATAAAAGAGGAAATTATAACTTTGGAGTTACAGAGCAGATTATTTTTACAGAAATAAATTATGACAAAATAGATAGTGTAAGAGGTATGGATATAAATATTACTACTACTGCAAAATCAGATGATGAGGCTTATTGGTTGCTCAAAGAATTTGGATTTCCATTAAGGGAAAAACCAGTAAAGGAAGAAATAGTTGAGGTTGATTAATGGCAAAGAAATCATTAATACACAAAGCAAAACAAAAACCAAAATTTTCTACAAGAAAATATAATCGGTGTTTTAATTGTGGTCGTCCATCAGCATATATGAGAAAATTTGGATTATGTAGAATATGTTTTAGGGAGATGGCTCTTAAAGGTGAAATACCGGGTGTTACTAAGGCTAGTTGGTAAAGGAGATATAATTATATGACAATGACAGATCCTACAGCTGATTTACTTACAAGAATTCGTAATGGATTAGCTGTAAATAAACGTTGGGTTGACATACCATCGTCAAATATGAAGAAGCGTATAGTTTTTATTCTTAAAGAAGAACGATATATTGATGATTTTATTTATGTTAAAGATAATATGAGTCAATTCATTAGAATATTTCTAAAATATGATTATAAAGGAAAGTCGGTTATTACTGAAATTAATAGAGTTAGTAAACCTGGATATAGAGTGTATGTTGAGTGCTCAAAAATACCAAAAGTTCTAGATGGGCTTGGTGTTTCTATCTTATCTACTTCAAAAGGAGTAATTTCTAATAAGGTAGCGAAAAAATTGGGCGTTGGCGGCGAAATTGTATGTAATGTTTGGTAAGAAGTTATGTCAAGAATAGGAAAACAGCCAATTTTGATACCTGAAGGAGTTGATGTTACTATCAATGATTTCTCTGTATTAGTAAAAGGGCCAAAAGGGTCTTTGGATATTAATATTCATAAAGATATGAATTTGAATCTTAAAGATAATGTCTTAGTTGTATCCAGGTCCTCTGATAATAGATTTCATAGATCTTTGCATGGAACAACGAGAATGATATTGATGAATTGTGTAACAGGTGTTTCAGATGGGTTCTATAAAGAATTAGAGATTCGCGGTGTTGGTTATCAGGCAACTATGCAGGGTAAAAGATTAATCCTTGTGTTAGGTTATTCCCATGAAATCCATTTTGATCCACCTGATGGCATTGTAATAGAAACAAATAATCGCACTGAAATAAAGGTTTCGGGAATAAATAAACAGTTGGTTGGAGAGGTTTCAGCTAAAATTCGATCATTTAAAAAACCTGAGCCATTTAAAGGAAAAGGGATACGCTATAAGGGTGAACATGTTAGATCTAAGCAAGGTAAAACTGTTGGTGGAGGTGAAGATTGAGCAAGTTAACGAAAGATAATGCAAGAAGCGAACGTAGGCGAAATCGTAGTAAACGTACGCAAAATAATATTTCTAATCGGCCAAGGCTTGTTGTAAGTAGAAGTTTAAAAAATATTCAAGCGCAAATTGTTGATGATTTAAATGGTAAAACATTGGTTTCAGTTTCTTCATTGGATAAAAGTTTAAAATCTGAGATTACTAAGGTTAAAGGGAAGGTTGAGCGAAGTATAATTGTAGGAAAAAAGATTGGTGAAAAAGCAAAAAAAAATAAGATTAAAGAGGTATGGTTTGATCGTAATGGTTATCCGTATACCGGTAGGGTAAAAGCAATGGCAGATGCTGCTCGAAAAACAGGTTTAAAATTTTAATTAAGGGGATAAAAATTGTCTATCATTAATCCAGCGGAATTAGATTTAAAAGAAGAATCAGTAGTAAGAATTAATCGTGTGGCTAAAGTAACATCTAGAGGAAAAAGATTTAGTTTTTCAACTTTAGTTGTTATCGGTGATGGAAGCGGTCATGTCGGTGTTGGTCTTGGAAAAGCTAATGAGGTTATATCAAGTATAACTAAGGCTAAAGATAACGCAAAGCGCAATATATTTAAAGCCAGGATAATTAATGGTACCATTCCACATAAAATTGTTGGCAAATATGGTTCAAGTAGGGTTTTGCTAAAGCCAGCATCTCAGGGCACAGGTATTATTGCAGGAGGTCCAGTTCGAGCAGTTATGGAGCAAGTAGGAATAAATAATATTTTATCAAAAAGATATGGATCAACTAACCCATTAAATATAGTGCGTGCAACTATTAATGCTTTGGAGAATTTACAGGATGCAGTTTTAGTCGCAAATAAACGTGGTATGACAATCAAGGAATTATTCGGTTAAGATGGCTAAATCAAAAAATAAAAACCTTAAGATTACTCAGATTAAAAGTAGAATAGGTTATAAAAAGAAAGCGAAAGCCACATTGGATGCTATGGGTTTGAGAAAACTAAATAAAACAGTTATAATGCCTGATAATCCTGCTACACGAGGCATGATTAAGAAAATAGAGTTTTTAATTAATGTGGAAGAATTATAATGGATCTTACATCATTACGACCAACTAAAGGTGCTACATTTAATAGAAAACGTGTTGGTAGAGGACACGGATCTGGTCTTGGTCGTACTGCAGGAAGAGGAGAAAAAGGATATCATTCTAGAAGTGGTAGTAAAAACAGATCTTGGTTTGAGGGTGGTCAGATGCCGATACATAGGCGTCTTCCTAAAAGAGGTTTTTCCAATTATCTATTTAGGAAACAATATCAAATTGTTAACCTTAGAGATATTGATGCTCTAAATATGGATGAAATCGATTCAAAGAAATTATTCGATAATGGATTAATAACTTCTTCTTTACAGCCTGTTAAAGTTTTAGGTGATGGTGAAATAAAGAAAGCAATAAAAATTAAAGCTACTAGTTTTAGTCAATCAGCTATTTTAAAGATTGAGAAAGTTGGGGGAAAAATCGAATTACAATGATTGAGAAAATTAGAAACATGTTTAATATACCCGAACTTCGAGGTAGAATATTATTTACTTTTGGTGTTCTAGTTGTGGTTCGAATGGGAGCGCATATACCTATACCTGGGATTAATAGTGAGGCTTTAATGGATGCATTTCGTGCTATGCAAAGTCAAAATACCCTTCTAGGTCTTTTTAATATGTTTGCGGGTGGCGCTTTTCAAAAAGCAACATTATTTGCGCTTGGAATAATGCCATATATTACAACTTCAATTATTTTCCAATTAATGGGTAGTGTTGTCCCTTATTTCCAACGTTTACAGAAAGAAGGCGAAGAGGGGCGAAGAAAATTAACTCAATTAACAAGATATGGTACAGTTGCTGTATCTATTCTTCAAGCTTATAGTATCACAATATTTCTAGAATCGATGACCTCAAGTAATGGTGTTGCAGTAGTTACTAATCCTGGAGTGGGATTTAAATTTGTTGCAATAGTAAGTATTGTAACAGGTACAATGTTTCTTATGTGGTTAGGTGAACGGATTACTGAACGTGGTATTGGTAATGGAATTTCTTTAATAATTATGGTTGGTATAGTTTCTGTCCTTCCATCTGTCATTTTAGGAGAGATTACTCAAGTGCAAGCAGGTCTTAGAGGAATTTTAACAGAAGTTATTTTACTTGGAATAATGTTTATAATTATTGCATTTGTAGTAAGATTAACTCAGGGAACAAGAAAAATACCTGTACAATATGCAAAAAGAGTTGTAGGGCGTAAAATATACGGCGGTCAAGCTACACATATCCCATTGCGGGTAAATACAGCTGGTGTGATGCCTATAATCTTTGCTCAATCTGTAATGTTTATACCAAGTACAGTGGCTATGTTTTTTCCTGAGAGTGAATTAATGTTAGGTGTGACTAGATGGTTTTCATTTGATCATCCATTCTATTGGACTGTTTTTGGTTTAATGATAATATTCTTCACATATTTCTATACTGCTATAGCTTTTGATCCTGTTCAAGTTGCTTCTAATATGAAGCAGCATGGAGGATTTATACCAGGTGTAAGACCTGGAAAGAAAACTGCTGAATATATTGATAATATTTTAACTCGTGTTACTCTACCAGGATCAATATTTCTTGCTGGAGTCGCTGTTTTCCCATTTGTTTTAATGAATGTTATGAATGTTGGTTATGATTTAGCCTCTTTTTTTGGAGGAACAAGTCTCTTGATAATTGTTGGGGTAGCTTTAGATACATTGCAACAAATAGAATCTCATCTGCTAATGCGTCACTATGATGGTTTTTTGTCAAAAGGTAAAATTAGAGGTAGGAGGCGAATTTAATGGTTAGAGTTAGAACAGAAAGAGAAATTGAGCTTATCGCTGAAAGTGCCCAAATTGTTGGTGATACACTAGATATGCTTTCAGAAAGAGTAAAATCTGGTGTTACATTATTGAAGTTAGATATGTTAGCAGAAAAATTTATTCGGTCTAAAGGGGCTATTCCAGCGTTTAAGGGATATATGGGATTTCCAGCTACTTTATGTATTTCAGTGAATGATGAAGTTGTGCATGGCATACCTTCAAATAATATGCTTAATGATGGTCAGATCGTTGGAATAGACTGTGGAGCAGTTAAAAATGGTTATTATGGAGATTCAGCTAGGACATTTGCTGTTGGGAATATAAGTAATAAAGATAAAGAGTTGATAGAGACTACTCAAGAAGCTTTGTATCATGGTATTAAAAAAGCAGTTCCGGGTAACTATGTTTCAGATATTGGTCATGCAATTCAGACATTTGTTGAGCCTAAAGGTTATTCAATTGTAAGAGAGTTAGTTGGGCATGGAATCGGTACGAATCTTCATGAGGAACCTCAGGTTCCAAATTATGGAGATCCAGGCATGGGAATTGTATTGAAAGAAGGTATGTGCCTTGCGATAGAACCAATGATAAATAGAGGTAGCAGAGAAGTGTATACTTTAGATGATGGTTGGACAGTGAAAACTAAGGATGGCTATAATTCTGCACATTTTGAACATACGATTGCAATTCGTAAGAATGGCCCTGAAGTGCTTTCAGGAAGCAGGTTAAATGGCTAAAGAAAAACCTATAACAATTGATGGAGTTATTACTAAAACGCTTCCAAGTGCAATGTTTAGAGTTGAGGTTGAAATTGGAGGAGAGATGCATGAGGTTTTAGCTCATGTATCAGGAAAAATGAGAATGCATTACATTAAGATTTTACCTGGGGATATTGTAACGTTAGAGATATCACCTTATGATTTAAAACGTGGAAGAATTATTTATAGGCAAAAGTAATTATGAAAGTTAGACCTTCTGTAAAAAAAATGTGTCCTAAATGTAAGATTATTAAACGAAAGGGTGTTGTACAAGTAATTTGTGAGACCCCCAAGCATAAGCAAAGACAGGGGTAGGGTTAAATATTATGGCAAGAATAGCAGGTATAGATATTCCGCGAGATAAGAAAGTTCCTTATTCATTAAGATATATTTATGGGATTGGTCTTACTACGGCAAAAGAAATATGTGATAAAGCTAAGATTAATCACGATAAAAGAGTTAAAGATTTAACTGAAAAGCAGGTAGTTGCTATTCGTGATGTTATTTCAAAAATGGAATTAGCAATTGAAGGTGAACATAGATCAGAAGTTGCTATGAATATTAAACGTTTGCGAGATATTGGTAGCTATAAAGGGATGCGTCATCGAAGAGGATTACCTGTAAATGGCCAACGTACAAAAACGAACGCCAGAACAAGAAAAGGCCGCAAGAAGACTGTTGGAATGGGTAAGAAAGAGTTAGAGAAGAAATAGAAAGGTTGTATTAATTGACTAAACCAAAACAAAAGAAGAAATCAAAAAAGAAGAAAGTTGCCGATTCTAGAGGAATTGCTAGTATAAAGGCTACTTTTAATAATACTCATATTTCAATTGCAGATAAATTTGGCAATGTAATTGCTTGGTCTACAGCTGGAACATCAGGATTCAAAGGTTCCCGTAAAAATACTTCTTATGCTGCTACTGTGGCGGCTGAAAAGGTTGCCAAAGAAGTAATCTCTATGGGTCTCGTATCTATAGATGTGAGAGTTAAGGGGCCAGGGTCTGGTAGAGAATCTGCGGTGAGGTCATTGGCTTCGGCGGGATTAAATGTTATGTCAATAAAAGATGTTACACCATTGCCACATAATGGTTGTAGACCGCCAAAAAGAAGAAGGGTCTAGTTAAGAGAGGAATTATGGCAAAGCTAAAAACACCAAGGGGAAAACTAGTTAGAAAATTTGGTGAAAATATTTTTGGAAATAATAAATATGATCGTTTGTTGAATCGTAAGCCATATGCTGCTGGGCAGCATGGGCAGGCTCGTCGTAGACGCTTATCGAATTATGGTGTGCAATTACATGAAAAACAGAAAATTAAGATCATGTATGGTCTGTTAGAAAAACAATTTAGATTATATTTTTCCAAAGCAGATCAAATGAAAGGTGAAACAGGAGCAAATCTTATGAAACTGCTTGAAAGAAGGCTAGACAATGTTGTTTATAGATTGAGTTTTGCCTCATCGCGTCCTCAGGCTAGACAGATGGTAAATCATGCGCATTTTTTAGTTAATGATATAAAAGTAAATATTCCAAAGTTCGTGAAAAAAGCAAAAAATTAGATGTAATATTGGATTCTGTACGATTAGTAAAAGGTGATTTAGATTTGTCTTGGTTAGAGCTTGATAAAGCAAAGTTAACTGGTACTTTTATTGATGTTCCGGATCGAGAAGACATGGGCATAATAGCCAATGAACAGTTAATTGTTGAACTATATTCAAAGTAATAAATTAAAGGGTAATAGATAATGTCAAAAAAACTTGAAATTAAAATAAAAGCTGAAGAAAACAGTCTTAATGATACATTTGGTAAATTTATTGTAAAACCATTAGAAAGAGGATATGGTATTACTATTGGAAATGCATTGAGGCGTGTTCTTTTAACTTGTTTACCAGGCGCTGCCATTTCAAATATTAGGATAGATGGGATATTACATGAATTTTCTTCAATTGAAGGTGTTCATGAAGATGTTTCGGATATAATCCAGAATCTTAAAGGAGTTCGATTTAAATTAGACGATAATGATCCTGAAAAAATAAATATTAAATTAGTAGGTCCTTGCAAATTTACTGGAGCTAATATTCAAAAGGCTACTTCAGAATTAAAGGTCTTAAATAGAAAACATTACATAACTGAATTGAATGAAGGTGTAAAGTTGGATATAGAATTAAAAATTGGCGTTGGTAAAGGTTATACGCCTTCAGAAGAAAATGAGCTTCCAAATGCTCCTTTAGGTACAATTGCAATTGATAGTATCTATAATCCTGTTAGTAAAGTGATGTTTAATGTTACTCCCGTTCCTGGTGCTAAAGAACCAATCGAGATACTATCGTTAGAAGTTACAACTGATGGATCAATTGCTCCTCAAGATGCCGTGAGTTACTCGGCGACTGTGTTAATGGACCAATTACGTATAGTTGAATCAATTAGCAAACCTGAAGTGCTTGAGATATCAGAGCCAGTAAGTGAAGAAGTATTAGAGATACGTAAGCTATTGAATCTAACTATAGATGAAATGGAGCTTTCAGTTCGAAGTCATAATTGCCTTCAAGCTGCAGGTATAAAATTTATTTATGAATTAGTTAGTAAAGAAGAGAACCAAATGCTTAAATACAAGAATTTTGGTAGAAAGTCATTAACTGAGCTCGTTGAAAAACTTGATCAAATGGGTCTTAGTTTTGGTATAGAAGTAGATAAATACTTAAAAGAAGAAGTATAATATAGTGAGACATCGAAAAAAAGGTAGAAAATTAGGTGTTAATCCAAGCCATAGGAGAGCCTTACTATCTAACTTGGCTGAAAATTTAATACTTCATAAGCGTATTAAGACTACTGAGTCTAGGGCTAAGGAATTGCGTAGATATATTGAGCCTCTTATTACAAAGGCAAAAAGAGGAGATCTAACTTCAATAAGAATGATAGCTAGAAAAATTCGTCACAAAAATATTCTAAGTATTTTATTAAATGATATAGCTCCGGTATATAAAAATAGGAATGGTGGGTATACTCGCATTATTAAACTAGGGTTTAGAGACAATGATAGAGCATCGGTCGCACTTATTGAATTTGTAGATATGGAAGGTTCAAATGATTCTGAGCTTGTCACTTCTGCTGAAGAGAAAAATTCGGAATGAAAATAATTAACACTTAAGAGTGAATTTATCTAATACGTTTATTTCTTCAAGGGCAATCTTACAGGTTGCCCTTCTTTTTACATTAAATTTTAACATTATTTTTTCTAAAGATATTGATAAAGGTAATTCTTTTAATTATCAATGCTTATGGGTCGTAAGAGATGCTTTGCAATCACAGAAATCAATCGATGATCTAATTAATTTCGCATCTGAAAAAAATATAAATGATCTATTTGTACAAGTAAGAGGACGTGGAGATGCCTTATATAAATCTCAAATGATTCCTAGAAGCCAATTGCTTCCTAGTAATGAATTTGACCCATTATCTTATTTACTTCAAAATATAAAGGGTAAAGAAATTAAAGTACATGCTTGGGTGAATGTATACCTTATTTGGTCCAACAGAACAATGCCTATTGATAAAAAACATATAATCTATAAAAATGAAGATTGGGTTGACACTACAGAAGAATGGCCATTAAATATAAATAGACAGCTTAATAGAATATCAAGAAATAATGAAGGAGAGGGCGTATTTCTTGCCCCTAATCACCCTGAGGTAAATAATTATTTAGTTTCTATTTTTAAAGAAATAATAGATAAATATGAAATAGATGGATTACATCTAGATTACATCCGTTATCAAGATGTTGACTATGGAAGAAATCCTTATGCGATTGCCAAATTTAAAAAAGATGTAGGACGAGACCCAAACCCTTGGTTTTTAGAGATGGAGAGAAGCAATGTTGCTAGCCAAAGATTGATAGGAAATTTAAAACAGTGGAATAATGCCAAACGAAGTTCCATTACAAATTTAGTTAAAGAAATAAAGGAACTTATAAATGATACGCGTCCAAATATTATTTTATCTGCAGCAGTAAAACCTAATCTTTATGTTGCAAGAGAGCGTTTCTTGCAAGAATGGGATGTATGGTTAGCTGCTGGATATGTTGATTGGATAGTTCCTATGAATTATTCACCTAATATGAGCGATTTTTCCCAAAATATTAGTGTTATTAATGATAATTTTCCAAAAAAATATCGTGATAAAATAATTATGGGTATTGCTCTATATAACCAAAGTTCTATTGATGCTGCAAATCAGTATTCTCCTATAATCAGATGAAAAATAACTCTGACTATTCGTCGTTACTTGATAAAATAAATGAAAATTAATATAAAATCTCCTATTGGAAATCAATTAACCTGTAAAAATTGGCAGATTGAAGCTCCTTATAGAATGATTCAAAACAATCTTCATCCTGATGTAGCAGAAGACCCTGAAAACTTAGTGGTTTATGGTGGTAAAGGAAAAGCTGCAAGAAATTGGGACTGTTACAATATGATAATTAAATCATTAAAAGAACTGAATGAAGATGAAACGCTCTTAATTCAATCAGGTAAACCAGTTGGTGTAGTGAAGACACATGAGTCTTCCCCTCGTGTTTTAATTGCTAATTCAAATATAGTTCCTCATTGGGCAAACTGGGAACATTTTAGACAGCTGGTTCTTGGATATATATTGGTACTCAAGGTATCTTGCAAGGGACGTATGAAACATTTGCTGCAGCTGCAAAACAACATTTTGACAATGATTTAACTGGAAAACTTGTAGTATCTGCAGGGTTAGGAGGTATGGGAGGAGCGCAACCTTTATCTATTACAATGAATAATGGTGTTGCCTTAATTATTGAGATAGACCCCGCACGTATTCAAAGGCGGTTAGATACAAATTATCTTCAATATTCTACAGATTCATTAAATGAAGCGATAAATATGGTTAAGAAAGCTATAAATAATAAAGAGCCACTATCTGTTGGGTTATTAGGGAATGCTGCGGATATTATACCAAATTTAGCTAAAATGGATATAGTCCCTGATTTAGTCACTGATCAAACATCTGCGCATGATGAATTAGATGGATATATCCCAAATGGATATACCTATAGAGAAGCTTTAGATTTAAGAAAGAAAAATCCTAATAAATACATTAAAGAGAGTTTTCGCGCAATGGGAGAACATTGTAAAGGTGTACTAGCCTTAAAGGATAAAGGTTCTATATGTTTTGATTATGGAAATAATCTTAGAGGACAAGCATTAAAATCTGGAGTTCAAAATGCCTTTGATTTTCCAGGTTTTGTACCTGCATATATAAGACCTTTATTCTGTGAAGGGAGAGGGCCTTTTCGATGGGTAGCTTTATCTGGAGAAGAAGAAGATATTTTTAAGACTGATAATAAGATAATTGAAATGTTTCCAAATGACACAAGATTATTACGATGGATTAATCTTGCTAGAGAAAAAGTAAAATTTCAAGGTTTGCCAGCTAGAATTTGCTGGTTGAATTATGAGCAAAGATCAAAATTTGGTGTAGAATTAAATAATATGGTTGCGAAAGGTGAGCTTATGGCTCCAATAGTAATTGGAAGAGATCATCTTGACACAGGTTCTGTTTCCTCTCCATATCGAGAGACTGAAAACATGCTAGACGGATCTGATGCAGTTGCCGATTGGCCATTATTAAATGCATTAATGAATACTGCAAGTGGAGCTACATGGGTTTCCATACATCATGGGGGTGGAGTTGGTATGGGATTATCTATTCATTCCGGTCAAGTAATTTGTGCTGATGGAAGTAAAGAAATGGAGAAAAGGCTTAAACGTGTTTTAAGTAATGATCCCGGAATAGGAATTTTACGACATGCTGACGCAGGATATGAAAATGCTATAGGCCATGCTAATAATTGGGATATAAAGATTCCAATGAGAGAAAACAGTTAAATGCTTCAGTTAAAAAATATAGGCCTCCTATCTACTTATAATTCTACAACAGGATCATTTGAGAATATAAAAAATTGTAATATTGATATTGAAAATGATATAATTATTGATATAGGGGAAAACAATAATAATGGTGATCATATGATTGATTGCAATCAGAAACTTGTTACCCCTGGTTTTGTAGATGCCCATACACATCCTGTTTTTAAAAATGGAAGGGAAAAAGAATTTATTCAAAGGATATCTGGAAAAAGTTATGAAGAAATAGCCGCTAATGGAGGCGGAATAAATTCAAGTATAGAAGGAGTTAGAGAGTCTACTGAAATAGAATTATTAGATCATGTAAAAAAGCGGATGGATGAATTTTTAAGTATGGGAACAACTACTATTGAAGCAAAAACCGGTTATGGATTAGATACGGAATCTGAATTGAAATCACTTAGGGTTCTAGATCATGTTCATAATAATCATAAGATTGATATTTTCCCTACTTTTCTTGGCGCTCATTCTATACCAGATGAATTTAATGGAGATTCAAATGCTTATGTGGATTTATTATGTAATGAAATGATACCAGCAGTATCAGAGCAAGGAATTGCAAAATTTTGTGATGTGTTCTGTGAAGAAGGGTATTTTGATCTAAAAGAGTCCCGTAAGATTCTTAAAACAGCAATTGAATATGATTTAGTTCCACGAATCCATGCAGATGAATTTTCTAATATCGGTGGATCAAAATTAGCATCAGAAGTAAAAGCTATATCAGCAGACCATTTGATGGAAATATCAGATGAGGATATCGAATTATTATCTAATTCTGATACGATAGCAATATTATTACCTGGAACTACTTTCTTCTTAGGCAAAGAAAAGTATGCACCTGCACGTAAATTAATTGATAGAGGTGTGCATATTGCCATAGCATCTGATTTTAATCCTGGTAGTTGTCATATTAAATCAATGCCTTTTATTATTGGTTTATCATGCATTTATTTAGGTTTATCAGTTAAAGAGGCATTAAAGGCAACAACATGGTCAGCTGCGTGTGCTATAAATGAAGAAGAGAGAATTGGTTCCATTGAGCTTGGGAAAAAAGCAGATTTAATTATTTGGGATTTAGATACAATCGAACAGATACCATATAATATTACCAGCCCACCTATTAGGAACGTAATAAAAAATGGTGATCCATTGATAAGCCTTGATTAGCAATAGATATCCCTGTAAACTTCATATTATATTTTATAAATATAAATGAAATCAATAAATAAAATACTTAGCTTGTTTTTATTTGCTATAATGAGCTCTCAGGTTCTATATGCTAATTATGCTTTTTATCGAAAGGTAACCTCCACTTGTAAATCCCATCGTTTGGAAGTAACTACAGATGATATGGTTCTTGATCTTGAAAATAATAATTTTTCTATTAATCTTGAAAGTAGAAGGAATAATTTTGAGATGGTAATGCTTATTGGGTTTGCCTCAGCGGGTCAAGCAATCATCCATCAAAAGCATCTTCAACAAACAATCAATAATTATGAAGCAATAGTACCTGAAAAAGTTAATGTGGTTGTTACGGTTCCCATGGGAAGAGATAAAACGATATTTTCAGCTGAAGCAAACTCTGCGATGGTTCAAGAACTTGCTGAGGGGGCAGTAGGCACTGTTGACTTTATGAGAGAAATAAAAGATTCAATTCAAACTTTGTAAGGAGGAATTATGTTAGATCCTACTAGCTTTTCTGGTTTATTAGCAGAATATGGACGTGCAATCGGCTGGTCTGTCGCTGCTGCAATTGGTTTTTCATTCGGTGTTGGTTTAGCTTTAAAAGTATTTGATTGGCTATCAACAGATATAGATGAATGGGAAGAAATCAAAAAGGGTAATATGGGCGTTGCTTATATATTTGTTGCCTTGATTGTAATGGTTGGTATCCTAGTTCATAAAGTAATTTAATCGAATAATGTAAACTAAATGAGAGGGCCCTGTTGGGCCCTTTTTATTTTAGGATAATCAATATGAATATCGCAGAAACAGTATTAAGAAAGTTTACCATATCATTATCAATAAAATAGATTCCTGATTGATGCAATGAGGATGAATTGCAATGGGTTCTTTTCTCAGTGATATTATTACACTTTAAACATTGAAAATTTGCTTGGATAGATCCTCCAATAAATGAGTCAACAAGGCTACCTATGCTTCCAGTAATTACTATTAAATAAATTAATGGTAATGAAACATTCCAAATCAATCCAACAATGGCAATTGTTGTAGCTCCTAATACGGATCCAATCGTACCAAGAAATGATATAGCGCCAGAAGCACCTTTTGGTACTCTTGTAAATTTAATTACATGAAAAGGATCAGTATGACTAAATGAACCAATTTCACTTGCCCAAGTATCAGCAGTTGCCGCTGCGATGACTGCAAGATATATAACATAAAGATTTTCGTTTGGTTCATAAAAATTAATTATTGAAATAATTGTTGCAATACCGCCATTTGCTAACACTTGGATAATGTCTCGTTTTGATCCTTTATGTATTTGATTATCCGATTTAGATATTTTTGAAATAATTGATGATAGGATAAAAAAGGTAACTATTGGTGTAACCCACTTTAATCCACCAGCACCAAATATTATAATACCCATAATATATGCTGCAATTACTCCATTTTTACTTAAGGATTTATATTTGAAGGCAAGATAGAAAGCGATTCCAGATAATACGCTCCATATTAATAAACTATCTAGATGCCCATGAGTATAATTTATAAGATATAAATCATAGCTTAATGCGGCAATAATAGGTACGGAAAAATTATCAGATCCACGAGAGCTATTAGACTCTGATAAAGTTACTAGCATTGCAACAAATCCGCTTACTCCAATTAAAATTGGTAGAGGAATAAAGAATGCAGCCTCAAAAAGCCACGCAAATAAATCGGTTCCTATATAAATAATCATGAAACTTGATAAGAACATACCTATACAACCCTCAATAGATTTAACATCCACCCATAATTTAAATTGCCTTGGATGAGTAGTTCGTTCGCCAATAATTGCTGCAATTGTATCAGAAAGTGTCATTATCAAAATAGATAATACCAGTGTAATTGGTTTCTCCCACCAAAATATAGCTAGTATTAGGAATGCGAATGGAAAATATACTGTACCATAGCTAACTCTATCAGTAGAATGTATTCCTTTAAAAGTTTTATTTTTTAAAGCAACTGCATTGATAATGATAAAAATAACAGCTAGAGTTATAGGAGGAAATTTTGATTTAAAAATAAATGGACAAATCGAGACCAATATTCCCACAATTACATGTACTAGTTTGCGACTAGATTCAGGTTTCCAGTGAAGATATGAACGTGCGGATTCACTAATAATTATTAATAAAAATATCGTTATTAAGAATAGAAAGAAAGTACTCCATTCATTAGCAAAAGGTTTCCATATGGGTAAATTCATTAGTTAAAAATTATATAGCGTTCAATAGAAATGATAGATTTGATTTATGAAATAATATTCCTCGATTGGTGTACAACGAATTTTCATTTATATTTCAATATGTAAAACAAATGATGATTTGTTATAAAAGGGGAGTTTATGAAATATAATGAAGAAATTGAAAGGCTGCAGATTGAATTACTCAAAATGCAGACCCACGTAAAAAATAAAGGTTTAAGAATTGCATTAATTTTTGAAGGTCGTGATGCTGCTGGCAAGGGAGGTACACTTAAAAGGATTACAGAACATTTGAATCCACGAGGTGCGAGAGTTGTTGCTCTTGAAAAACCAAGCGATCGTGAAAGAACCCAATGGTATTTTCAACGTTACGTTTCTCATTTACCTGCAGCAGGTGAAATTGTTTTATTTGATCGTAGTTGGTATAACAGAGCGATGGTTGAACCAGTGATGGGCTACTGTACAGATGAGCAGCATAAAAGATTTTTAAAATATGCACCTCAATTTGAAAAGCTATTGGTTAAAAGTGGGATTCAATTATTTAAATTCTATTTTTCTGTCTCTAAGAAAGAACAAGAAGATAGATTTAAATCCCGTGATACTGATCCATTAAAACAATATAAGTTGTCCCCAGTGGATAAACAGGCACAAAAATTATGGGATCAATACTCCATACGTAAATTCGAAATGCTAAACGCTACAAATCGTTCCCTTACGCCTTGGACAATTATTCGTTCAGATGACAAGAAAAAAGCACGTCTTAATTGTATAAAGAATATTTTGTTTAATCTGGATTATGAAGCGAAAATTGCTAAAAAGCATCTTGAATTTGATTCTGAAGTCGTTATTTCGGGCATTGATGAAATAAAGATTATGGAAGATAACTTATTAAACCCTGAATTATTACCAGGTTAATATATTATTGAAAAATTTATTTCTAACTAGACACGCGAAATCGAGCTGGGATCATGCTGGTTTATCAGACATAGATCGTCCATTAAATAGCCGAGGTAAAAAAGCCGCACCTTTTATGGGTCAATTAATTCATGGAAAAGCAGATATTCCAGATGTACTTATTTCCAGTCCTGCAAACCGTGCCTTTTCCACTGCGAAAGCATTTGCAGAAATTTTTGGATTTATTGATAATGATATTATAGCAAATAATACGATTTATGGCGCTGGCCCTTATCAATTGTTAGATATCGTAAAGGATCAAGATAATTTGTATCATTCAATAATGTTATTCGGGCATAATCCAACTTTTACAACTTTTGCTAATATGCTATCCAACGAAAATATTTTTAATGTTGTAACATGTGGAGTAGTTAGAATTGATTTTAATGTTCAAAATTGGTCAGATATTGATTATGGTTCTGGGAATTTGATTTATTATGAATATCCCAAGAAGTACGCTAAGAAATAGTAATGAATATCTTGCAACAGGTTTTGCTAATAGTATTATGGTTTGTATTTCCACTTTCAGCAGATGATTCCGATTGGGATGCTGCTATATATAATACGGAAAAAGTTTCGTTTCAAGTACAGACATTTATAGACGGATTTGAGATACCCTGGGGAATGGCATTTTTGCCAGATCAAAGAATGCTGGTAACAGATCGTATAGGTGATCTTTGGCTTGTTGCAAAAGATGGAACTGATAAGATGAAAGTAAATGGTGAGATCCCTAATGTTCGATCAAAGGGGCAGGGTGGAATGCTAGATGTAGAAGTTCATCCCAATTTTAGTAATAATTCTTATATATACCTGACATATAGCGATGTTTTAGATAATAAATCTCACACATCATTAATCCGTGCTAAACTTGTAAATAATCAATTGATTGATTCTCAGGTAATCTTTAAGCCTGAAGAACAATTTTTCACTAAAAAAGCTCATCATTTTGGTTCTAGAATTGTTTTCGATGATGAGGGATTTATTTATTTTTCCATAGGTGATAGAGGTGATAGAGATTTAGCGCAGAATCTTGAAATGCCAAACGGTAAAATGTACAGGATCCACGATGATGGAACTATACCCATAGATAATCCTTTTTATTATACAAAAGGAGCAATTCAATCTATATGGTCTTATGGCCATAGAAATGCTCAAGGATTGGCTCTACACCCATTAACAAGACAACTATGGGAAGCAGAACACGGTCCTCGGGGTGGTGATGAAGTAAATATTATCTTGAAAGGACATAACTATGGATGGCCAGTTATTACTTATGGAAAAAACTATTCTGGTACAATTATATCAAGATTTACACATAAAGAAGGAATGGATCAGCCGGTTTTTCATTGGACACCCTCTATTGCTGTATGCGGGATAGCATTTTATGATGGAGATCAATTTCCAGAATGGAAAAACAATCTTTTAGCAACATCTCTAAAATTTGAACGTTTGCACCGTATTGAGTTGGATGGATTAAATATGGTAAAAGATGAAATTATATATGAACCTGGAAGTAGAGTTCGAGATGTTGAAATTGGACCCAATGGTATGATTTATGTAGCTTTAGAAGATCCTGGCCGTATAGTACAGATATCTCCTTATAGTAAATGAAGATCAATTATATAGTAAATATCATATATAAAGCTCTTTGGTTTATATTATTTTTTCTAATCATCACTTTTGACCGATCAAATAAGTATAGTATATACAGTACTCTAGTCCTGTTAATATTCTTGACTATAATTGCAGTTATACGGGCGATTAATTTGCGTAATGAGTGGAGGCCGATTGCTGAGGAATATTTTGTTAATAACATTGATGAAAAATGAACCTGATTCTGAAAGCGACTCAATTTTCTGCTTTAAAGCATCAGAATCAAAAAAGAAAAGATGGCAAGACGCCATATGTTATTCACCCTATATCAGTTGCCATGATATTGTCAGAGATTGGCGGCATAGATGATGAGGAAATATTATCAGCTGCTTTATTACATGATACAATTGAAGATACTGATACAACAGCAGATGAAATAGATCGAGAATTTGGATCAAAAATCAGTAGCATTGTTGAGGAGCTTACAGATAATAAAGAATTATCATATTCTGAAAGAAAACAATTTCAAATTGATCATGCGCCTGATCTATCAAAGGAAGCTACCTTAGTAAAAATTGCAGATAAAACATCAAATGTGACCGACCTAATAAATGAAAAACCTACTGATTGGGACGATTCTCGTTGTAAAGAATATATTGATTGGGCTGAAGCTGTAATTAATCGTTGTCAAAAGGTGAATATGGAGTTGGAGGATCATTTTTATAATCTTGTAAATTCTTACCGCTTATAATGAAATTATTTTATCTAATAGTTGCTTTTCAAATGGTGTTACTTCACGCTCAATCAAAATTGGATAGCTTAAATCATTTGATGCAAGAATATGAAGACAAGATTACAGTAACTACAATAGAATTAGATAGTCTCCAAAAAGAACTAATTAAACTACAAGCAAAATATGCAGAAGAACGGTTTTTGCTTATGGAGAAATCAGTAGTGAAACGTATTAACAGAGCTGCATTTGCGGGTATGTGGATTGATGAACCATTAAAAGGAAAAAGAAAAGATATTCCACAGGGGAAAGAAATTTCATTGTATCCATATTATATCAGTGATTTTATTCGTATATCGTATAATGACACTATTGGATATATGAGTTCAGCATTCTATGATCAAGTTGGTTTACCTCCCTATTTTCAAGAGGCAAGAAAAAATGCAATTATCAGGGAAAAAACTAGATTAAATCTTGAAAATGAAAATGATCGTTTTAAAAGACGAGAAAAAGAAATAATTCATGAATCAACATATCTAGCAAAAAGTATTGAAGATTATACATATGCTCAGAAGAAAAAAGAGTATCGTAAACGAATTTTATTAGATAAATGGGGTGAAGATCTTGGACATAAGATACATAATGGTATTATTGAGATTGGTTTTACAGATATGATGGTAGAAGAAGCTCTTGGTCGACCTGACGCAGTCAATCAAACAGAATATTCCTTTTTCATAAGGGAACAATGGGTTTACAATAAGTGTAAATATCAATACATTTATTTGGAAGATGGGGTTGTAATATCAATACAGACCAAAGGATAGTCAGCTTGAAATATCTTCACATTATATTCTTCACTATTTTTTTTACTTGTGTAAATATATATGCACAAGAACAAGATACAATAATGACGGATATTGAAGAATCATCTATTATTGATTCTGATATAGAACAGAAAAAAGTCAACAATAAGAAAGAAGAAAACATATCGGATATAGAAATAGATGAAAAAAATGATGTTCTTTTAGAATATGTAATTCCAACTTATGATAAACTTAGTGGATTTACAGTTGGTTGGTCTATAAATCAACCAGTCTATGCAGGACATCGATTCGAACTTGAAAAATATAAGCCAATATTCGGTATAATGATTTCTTCTCCAATTACAATTTCTTTTAGCAGATTAACTATTGGACTTGGCTTAGGGATTGAATCAGGTAATGAAAAATCAACT
>LWDU01037701.1_pt1 | contig 24784 bp, 22 predicted proteins | sample 727161 | NCBI WGS metagenome assembly LWDU01 (sample SAMN04566230, study PRJNA314399) | hydrothermal vent metagenome | isolation source: deep sea hydrothermal plume seawater | place: Mexico: Gulf of California, Guaymas Basin | collected 2004-07-11
AGCTATCTCAACAGCCAAAGGGGGTCTGAACCTCAAAGCGAGCTCACGCCTGAGCTTCTCGGTTTGGAGCCTCAGGAAGCAGGTCGGCTGAACCGCACCACCGTTGCCCTCTGGCGCGACGGGTACATCAGCGGGAAGTTTTTTGGAGATGCAGATGGAGGCACCTTGTTCTTTCCAGAAATCAGAAAGGCGGGTCAGACGCGACTCAACCCTCCACCTTCTGACTCCCAGACGATCAACATTTTCGGAGGGAACAACCAGATCGGCAACTACAACCGACAAGAGATCGACAGCCGGCTCGTCGCTCTCCTCGAAGTCATCGAAGCGTCAGACGCTCCGGCAGAGCAGAAAAAGGAGGCTCTCAGCTTGCTTGCCCGATTTGCGGCTCACCCGATCGTAGGAAACGCATTGCAGGGCGGAAGCCTCCTTACTCAGATCCTGCAAGGGGGAGGCTGACTCCTCGCAGCTGCCCTACGTCAGCCACCAGCCCAGCGCGAAGGCCACGCAGTAGGCGAACAGCAGCAGCGCCGTCTTCCCGAGGAGTGGGTTGAGCACCGCCGGGTCCTCGGACTGGCGGAGCGTGCCGGTGAGCCGCCGCCCCACCAGGCTCGCGATGAGCGAGGCCGCCAGCGCGCCGAGGTGGCCGCGCGAGACCACCACCATTGCCGCCGGCACCACGACGGCCAGCGTCACCATCGCGCCGTAGAGCCGGACCCCGAACGTCCGCCCGAAGCGGACCACGAGCGTCCGCTTGTCCGCCGCGCGGTCCTCGTGCACGTCGCGCACGTTGTTGGCGAGCAGGATGGCCGTCGCGAGGGCGCCCGGCCCCAGCCCCGCGATGGGTACCCAGCCGGGGAGGTCCAGCGCCTGCACGTAGTACGTCCCGGCCACCGCGACCGGCCCGAAGAACACGAGCACGAAGAGGTCCGCCAGCCCGGTGTACGCGAGCGCGTACTTGCCCGCCGTGTACGCCACGCCGCTGGCGATGCAGACCAGCCCAAGCGCGAGGATCGGCCAGCCGCCGCGCGCGATGAGGTACCCGCCCGCCGCGACCGCCAGCGCGAAGGTGACCGCACCCGCCGCCCGCATCGAAGCGGGCGAGACGTACCCGCTGGCGACGGCCCGCACCGGGCCCTTGCGCGCCTCGTTGTCCGCGCCCTTGACCGCGTCCTCGGAGTCGTTGACGAAGTTGGTCCCGATCTGGATGAGCACGGCGCCCGCGAGGGCGCAGAGCGCCGCGAGCGCGTGGAACGCGCCCTGCTCCATCGCGAGGCCCACGCCCAGCAGGACCGGCGCGACGGCGGCCCACAGCGTCTTGGGCCGGGCCGCGTCCCACCAGATGCGGAACGTGGACGGCCGCCCGGTCACTCCACGATCCACAGCTCCAGGCGCTCCAGCAGCGCCTCCACGTCGCGGCGGTGCTTCTTCTTCGTCTTCAGGACCAGCTCGCCCTGCGCCGCGCCCGGTACGCGCCCCACGAGGTCCATCGGGTCCGTGCGGAACGTCACGCGGTCCCCCAGCGGGGAGCGGCGGTGGCGGACCTGGTCCAGGTCCGTGATATCGAAGCGGACGCGCCGGGAGTCTCGCTTGAAGAGGCCCATGAACGCGACATCCACCTCGATCGTGAGCGTATCGCCGTCGAGCGTGAGCACGCCCTTGCCCTCGCTGAGGCCACCGTCGATGTCGGGCGTGGAGAAGGGGACGCGGATCATGGCAGGGCTACCCGGCAGGGCGTGCGCGGTTGCATCCGCCCCGCTGGCGGCGTTACCGGGCCGCGCCGCCCAGCTGCTCCTTGAGCTTGGCGATCTCGCGGATGCTGCCCGTGAGGTGCGCGCGGAGGTTGTCGTGCTCCTCGCGGAGCGCCGCCAGCTCGGCGCGGAGGCGGTCGCGCTCGGCCGTAAGGCCGTCGATCTCGGCCTTGACCTCGCGGAGGCGCGCCTTGGGCACGCGGATCGTTTCGGAGTCGCTCATGGGGAGAGGAAGGGGCGGCCGAAGGTACCCGGCGCGGCGGGCTCAGAGCAACGGCCGCCGCGCCGGGTGCGATCTGCGCGTCAGGGGGCGTCGATGGGCTGCGCTTCGTACGGCTGCCCGTTCTGCCCGCCGCCGCCCTGGGCGGGCGCCGGAGCGGGCGGACGGTCCAGGCCGGGCATCCGCGGGATGTCGTCGGCGCGGGGGGCCTCCGTCTTCTCCAGCGTGAGCTGGACCAGCCCGGAGCCCTCGCCGCCGGTGAGGATCACGCGGTAGGTCCCCGCCGTGGCGACGGTCCCCTGCACGCTCGCGCGCTCCTCATCGGTGTCGCCGGTGACGCGCTGGCCGTCCGGTCCCACCATCACGAGGCGCGGGCTGAACCCGAGCGCTCGGGCGTCCACCCGCACGCGGTCGCCGATCTGGCCCGTGAAGGTGTACGTCCGCTGCTGGCCGACGGCGAGGGAGTCGCGGAGCGGGGCGGCGTTCGCCGCCAGGACGCGCGGCGCCTCGGGCACCTCGTCTTCCGGCGCGGGCCCGGCGGTGAGGGTGACGGTGTAGGCGCCGCGCTTCCCCCGCTCGCGCGAGGACACCACCAGCCGGTAGCGCCCGTCTTCGGTGGGGGTGAAGGTGACGGCGTCGCCCTCGGGCTCGGTCGTCACGCGGGCGCCGTTGCGGCCCGTGAGCGTGGTGGCCACCTCGAAGGCGCTGGAGGCGACGGCGAGCGTGTACTCGCGCTCGGCCTCGACGGGGAACTCGTAGGTGTCGCGGAAGAAGCCGTCCACGAGGACACTCCGCTCGCCGAGCGTAGCGCGGACGGTCTGGCCGTCGGCGCGAAGCGTGGTGATGGGCGTCTCCTGACGGATGGCCAGGGAGTAGCTGCCCTCGCCGGCGGGCTCACGCGAGGTCACGACGATCTCGAACCGGCCCGGCCCCCGGAGGTCACCGACGACCACGCGGGTGCCCTCGTCGCCCACCGGTCTCGCCTCGTACTGCTGGCCGTCCGGGCCGCGGACCACGAGGTCCGGGCGGAAGTCGTCCGAGACGAGCGCGAACTCCAGCACACGGCCGGAGGAATCAGCGACGAACGCGTAGCGGTCCTCGAAGCGGCCGTTACGCTCGGCGTCCCCGTCCGCCAGCGCCCCCTCGATCACGCCCGCCTGCACGGTCACGACCTCCGGCGCGTCCGGCTCCTCCGTCTCCACGATGGGCGTCTCCACCGGGTCGTCGTCGCGGAGGCCGCTCATCACGAGGAGACCCACGATCAGCACAAGCGCGACGCCCACCACGGCGAGGACCGGGAGGAGCCAGGGCCGCTTCGGGCGGCGCTCGCGGACGTGGTCCGGCATGGGCGTCGGCGGCGGGGCGTGCTGGCGGGCCGGCTTGGGAAGCGTGGCCGCCCCCGTCGCGGCGCCGGCGGCGGCTCCGGCTGTGACCGCGGCGGCGTCTGAGCGGGCGGGCGGAGGCGTTGCGGCGCCGTCACCGGCGGAGGTGCCCCAGGGGAGCGTCTTCGCGGAGCCGGCGTAGCGCCCGCCGAGCGCCTCCCAGGTCTCGCGCAGCAGCACCGTCCCGTCCTCCGCCTTCACGACGACGTTGGTGGGGCGGAAGGGCGTGCCGGTGAACGGATCGGTCTCGCCGCGCGCGAGGAACTCGCGGTCGGAGTCGGCATCGAGGCGGTGGAAGTGGGCCATGTCGGAGAGAGGTCGGCCGCGGACCGGGCGGGGTCAGCGGGGGAGGTCGAGTCGGAGCGGGACGGTGCGGCCGCCGCCGAGCGGAGCCGCCAGCACGAGGCGGCGGATGTCGGTGCGGACGCCGTCGGCGAGGAAGACGAGGCGCCCCTGGCGGGTGGCGCCGGGCTCGGCGAGGACCCCGGTGCCGGCGCTGAGCCCTGGCGAGGGTCGGTACGAGCGGCCGTCCATGTCCATGAGCGTGCTTTGGGAGGCGAACCGGCGCCAGGGTGCCCAGGGTCCGGTGTAGTCCACAGAGCGGACGCTGATGCGGACCTGGATCATCGTACGGTCGCCGCCGGGGTAGGTGACGGAGACGCCCGAGACGTCGAAGGCGAAGGTCTCGCCGTCCTCGGTCGTGCCGCTGGCGGAGGCGCGCACCGGGGCGGTCCAGCCGCGGGGGGAGTCGGGGTCGTCCGGGTCCGCGGGACCGAAGAGATCGACCGGCACGCGGGACTCCACGCGGAGGGTGTAGTCGCCGCCAGGGTAGACGCCGCCCTCGGCGCCCTCGGCGCTGGTGACCTCCAGGACGTAGAGGCCGGGCTCCAGGTCGTCCGGAGTGACCTCGATGCGGGCGCGCTCGGCGCGGTTGAGTTCGGAGAGCACCTCCTCCGCGCCGCGGGTCTCCTCGCGCCACAGCCGGAAGGCGGGGGCGAAGTCGTTGCTCTGCACCGCGAGGACGGTCTCCTCGTTGGCGCGCACGCGGAAACGGTAGGCGTCCACGTACCGGCCATCGCGGAGCCAGCTTTCCTGGCCCAGCGTGCCGCTCAGAACCCGGTCGCTCGGCGTGATGTCGCGCGCGTCCACGGTCCTGAGCTCCATCGCGAAGGGGCCCGTCTGCCCACGCGCATCGCTGGAGACGAGGAGCGTGTACGGGAGGTCCCACCCCGGGTGGAAGCGGAGCACCACGCCGTAGAGGCTGTCCCCCGCCGCGCCGCGCTCCAGCGTGCGCTGCTGGCGGATCTCGCCAGCGGGGCCGAGGAGCGTGAGCCGCGGGCGGAACGCGGGCGAGACGACCTCCAGGATGACCGGCCGGTCCGGCTCCGCGAGGAGCGCGTACGCCGCCTCGTAGCGGCCCGCGCGAGGCGTGCCCGCCCCGAGCGTATCGGCGCGCAGCGGGTCCGAGAAGGTAAGCGTGTCGCGGACCGCGCGCGTCGTCGTGACGACTTCGTAGGCGCCCGTGCGGCCGGGCTCCGCCGAGGTGACGGTGATCTCGAAGCGGCCGGGGCCGCGGAGCCCCACCACCTCGGCGCGCTCGTCCGTCCCGAGCAGCAACGAGGCGCCCAGACGCTCGCCCTCGGGCGTGAGCACGGACACGTCCGGCCGGAACGCCGCAGAGGTCACGACGACCGAGAAACGGGAGCTGTCCGAGGGCTCCACGCTGAGGAAGTCCACGTACCGGCCCGCCCCGGTCTCCGCGTCTCCCGGCTCCAGCGTCCCCGCCCCGACGAACCCGCCGTCCGGTCCCGGCTGGAGCGCCGTGGGGGCCTGCCGCCTCGCCGCCGCCCACGCCGTGCGCGCCGCCACGGCCTCCGCCCGCACGTCGGAGTCCGACGGCGGCTCGGCGGCTTCTTGCCAGAGGCCCGCCGTCATCAGCGCCAGCGCGAGGACGAGGGCCGCCCCCATCGCGAGGCGAACGCGCACCGAGAGGTCCCGCCAGCCGGAGCGGAGGCCGGTCCCCAGCGTGGGCTCGTCGGTGGGGCGCCAGGCCACAGGGGAGCGGGCGGCGCGCGGGGTCTCAGCGGCCGCCTCGGACGAGGGCACAGTCGGGGTCTCGGTGGGGGCCGGCACGGGGTCTGGGGGCCGGAACAGGGCGACGCCGGAAGGTAACGTCCGCCTCTGGCGGGCTCGTGCGCGCTCTGCGCGAGGGCTCAGAAGAGGAGCAGCAGCAGCGCGAGCAGCCCGGCCGCGATCATCGGCCCGTTGAGCACGAACAACCCGGCCAGACCGAGCGCGAACGGGAGCTTCGCCAGACGGACCAGCCGGGCCGCCGTGGCCGCCTTCGCCCACGCCCCGCGCGACTCCAGCACGAAGCCGCGCGCCGCCCACAGCGCGCCGAGCGCGCCCGCCAGCCGGCCGCCCCGTTCCGCGCGGAGCGCCTCGCGCGAGGCGGAGGCCGCGACCGTCGCGCTCCGCCGCAGCGTCTCCGGCAGCGTGAGGAGGTCGTGGAGCGTCAGGCCGAGCAGCCACGCCGCGCCCGCCGGTATGAGGAAGAGCAGCAGCAGCCCGAGCGCGGGCGCCCACGCCGCGGCGCCCGCCGCCGTCACGTAGCCCCGGACGAGCACCCACCACACGAGGCCCGCCGCCAGCGCGCTCGCGCCCCCCACGCGGTAGGCGAAGCGCACCAGCCCGGATAACCGAGGGAGCCAGCGCCCCAGACGGGAGACCGGCGCGTCCCCGCCCTCCGCTGGCGGATCCGACGGGACGGCGGTGAGGGCCGCCGGCGAAGGGACGGCCTCGGCGGGAGGCGACGGCCGGGAGCGAGAACCCGATGGCATGGGTGCAACGTTAGTGACTCCGGTTCAACGCGCCACTCCCGATGCAGATCGCCGACCTCCGCAACGCCCTCCTCTCCGCCCGCACCATCGCCGTCGTGGGGTGCTCGCCGCGGGCGTTCCAGACCAGCCACCGCATCGCGCAGTACCTCCAGGCGGCGGGCTACCGCATCGTGCCGGTGAACCCCCACCACGAGGAGATCCTCGGCGAGCCGGCCTACCCGGACCTCCAGTCCATCCCGGACGCGGTGGAGGTGGACATCGTCAACGTGTTCCGGCGGAGCGAGCACACCGCGGGGGTGGTGCGGGATGCCGCGGCGCGCGCGGTGCACACGGGCCGCTCTCCGCTGATCTGGACACAGTTAGGCGTCCACTCCACCGAGGCCGAGGCCGCCGCCGCCGAGGCCGGCCTGCCCTACGTCGCCGAGCGGTGCATCATGGTGGACCACCGCGCGCTCGTCTGAGCGGCGCCGCCGGCGCGCTGGCGCCCCTCATCGAAGCCGCCAGCGCCCCAAAGGGCCTCGTCGGGCGGGAGCCACACGGCGCGATGGCCGGCGTGGCGGGCCCAGGCATTGTGAGTCGGGCCGTCGGCCGCATTATCTACTGTTTCCCAGTGACTTGCACCCAATGAGGCACCAGGGGTTCCACTAGGCACCGTCTCCCCGTGCGCGGTGGCGGGTCCGGATCACGTATTCCAAGGGGGGGCCGCGATTCCCTCCCGAACCGATACCTTCAGGCTCCGCCCTCTCCCTGGTCCGCGTGCGCATCCCCCGCCGCTACATCGTCCGTGCGGTGCTGTATCCGCTCATCCTCGGCGCCATCCTGCTGGCGCTGAAGTCGCAGGATCACTACGCCGACATCGCACCCTACTGGGTGAAGCTGCAGGAGGTCCGCGCAACGCAGCCGGACGTGGTCTTCCTCGGCTCCAGCCGGACGCTCCGTCACATCGACCCGGTGCGGCTGGACAGCCTCCGCGGTGACGGCGTGACCTCGTACAACTTCGGCGTGCAGGGCTCGCGCGCGCTGGAGACGCACTTCCGCGCGGACCGCCTCCTGAACATGGGCCTCCCGATCCGCCGGATGGTCGTGGAGTTCGGCCCCGTGGACATCGGCGTCTCGGAGCGGGTCGCCAGCACGCGGCGGGCACAGCACTACCACGACGCCCGCCGCGCGATGATCGGGACGCGCGTGGCCCTCGCCTCGGACCGCCCGCTGCCGCGGCGGGTACGGCCCGCCGCCAACCGCTGGCGGTACTGGGTGCGCAACACGTTCCTCGTGGGGTGGGGCCGTGCCTGGGCCAACTCCGTCTCCACGGAGTGGAGGTCCGAGCGCCGGAAGGTGCGCGCCGTCGGCCGGCGGGGGCACATCCCGCTCCGAGAGAACGGGAACACGCTCCGCTCGGCCCGCCGCGAGGCCTTCCTCTCCCCCGAGGGGCAGGCGGAGTTCACCAGCCGCGTGGCCTCCATCCGCGCCCGGACCACGTACACCCCGGACGACCGGGACCGCGCCACCGCCGAGGCCTGGATCTCCCTCGCGGAGCGCGCCCGCGCGAAGGGCGTGGACGTGGTCTTCGTGGAGCAGGTCGGCACGGAGCGGGGCGTGGGCGTGACCCAGATCGTCCGCGAGGCGCTGGGCGAGGGCGCCGTGATCGTGCTCAACGACCCCGACCGCTACCCGGAGCTCTTCGACCGCGCCTCGTGGTTCGACGTGGGCCACCTCGGAGAGCCCATGGCCATCCGCGCGACGGACATCCTCGCCGCAGAGCTCCCGCCGCTGGAGGGAGCGCCAGCGCCCCGCCGCGTGACCCAGGGCGAGCCGTACGGCGCCCTCCCCTCCCCGGCCGACGCCCGCTGAGACTCGATGCTGTTCAACTCGCTCGCGTTCGTCGTCTTCTTCCCGGTCGTAGTGGGGGTGTACTTCCTCACCCCGCACCGCTTCCGCTGGGTCTGGCTCCTCGCCGCGAGCTACTTCTTCTACGGCTGGTGGCGGTGGGAGTACCTCGGCCTCATCGTGGCCTCCACGCTCGTGGACTACGCCATGGGCGTCAAGATGGGGCAGCAGCCCACGAAGGAGGCGCGGAAGCCGTACCTCTGGGTCAGCCTCGCGGCCAACCTCGCCATGCTGGGGACCTTCAAGTACCTCGGCTTCTTCGGCGAGACGTTCAACGCGTTCGCGAGCTACCTCGCGCGAGACGCCGCGCTGGACGTCCCCTCGCTCGTGCTCCCCGTCGGGATCTCGTTCTACACGTTCCAGACGCTCTCGTACTCCGTGGACGTGTACCGCGGGCACAAGGACGCCGAGACACACCTCGGCATCTTCGCGCTCTACGTCACGTTCTTCCCTCAGCTGGTGGCGGGGCCCATCGAGCGGAGCCGCCGGCTGCTCCCCCAGTTCCACAAGGAGCACCCGTTCGACATGAAGCTGGCCTCCAGCGGGCTCCGCCTCATGCTCTGGGGGTTCTTCATCAAGTGCGTGGTGGCGGACCGGATGGCGCCCTACGCGGACGTGGTCTACGCCAACCCCGAGGCGTTCGGGGGTGCCGCGACGTGGGCGGCCTCGCTCGCCTTCGCGTGGCAGATCTACGGCGACTTCGCGGGCTACAGCCTCATCGCCATCGGCGCGGCGCGGGTCATGGGCTTCCGGCTCATGGACAACTTCCGGCGCCCGTACTTCTCCGCCTCCATGGGCGAGTTGTGGCGGCGCTGGCACATCAGTCTGATGTCCTGGTTCCGGGACTACCTCTACGCCCCGCTCGGCGGCGGGAAGAAGGGGCCGGTCCGCGGGATGCTCAACCTGCTCATCATCTTTACCGTGAGCGGGCTCTGGCACGGCGCCGCGTGGACCTTCGTGTTCTTCGGCTTCACGCACGGGATGCTGCTCATCTTCGGCCGCCTGCTCAAGCCCTACCGCGACCGTTTCTGGAAGCTGTTCGAGCGCCGCGCCACCGCCGAGGTCGCCGCGGCTGGCGGCGCGCTCCCCATCGCGGCGGTCCGCCGGGCAACCGGCATCGCGACGACGTTTTTCCTCTGGCTGGCATGCGGGCAGGCCTTCCGGACGGCGAGCCTGGGCGACGCCTGGACCATGACGAAGCGGATGTTCGTGGTGCCGGAGGGGGTCTACACCTCCCCCATCCTGCCCGGCTTCGACGTGTTCGACTTCGGGCTGATCGTGGCGGCTGTGGGCGCGTTCCTGTTCGTGGACATCCTGGAGGAGCGCGGCAAGAGCCTGGACGAGCGGTTGGCCGCGATGGTGCCCGCGAAGCGCTGGGCGGTCTACATCGTGATCTCCCTCGCGATCATCCTGTTCGGCAGCTACGGCGCCGTCCCGTTCATCTACTTCCAGTTCTGATCCCGCCCCGCTGGCGGCGGCGGTCGGCAGGGTCGCGCTCGGCGGGCAGCTACGCCAGCCCCACGGCGGCGGCGAACCGCTCGATCTCTTTCGCGAGGCGTGCGCGGAGCGCGTCCAGCCGCGGGTCCTCGTGGTGCGCGGTCGCCTCCACGACGGCGCGGAAGTACCACAGCTGGTCCTCGGCGCCGGCGGAGAGCGCGGTGCGGCCCGGTGCCGCGCGGAAGATGTCCACGCCGGCCTCCAGGCTGGAGGCCATCGCGTAGGCGTTGTGCAGCTTGTCCGCGAGCGAGACGGCCGCGGCCTCGGCGGAGGCCGCCCGGAGCGTCGCCAGGTACGCATCCTTGCGGACGCGCCACGCCAGCGGGCGGCCTGCGTCGTCCACCTTCGGCTCCGTGACGGCTTCCACGATCGCGACGACCTCCTCGCCGACGAGCGCCGCCAGCCGGTCCGCGGCGAGCGTCCGCGCGTGCCGGTCGCGGTCCTCCAGCGTGTCGTGCAGGAAGGCGGCCGCGATGGTCTCGTCGCTCCACCCCGCGCGGGCGACCGTCAGCGCGACGGTCGTGACGTGGGACATGGCGGGGACGCCCGGCGCGAGGGCCTCGGTCTGCGGCGGGGCCAGCACGGGGTCCGTCCAGCGGCCCTTCCGGTACGTGCCGTCGTGCCACTCCGCGGCGATCTCGATGGCGCGCTCGACGAGGGGGGAGAACAGCATAGCGGTCAGAGAAAACGCGGGGGCCCCGCCCCGCTGGCGGTGCCGGTGGGCGGGGTCATGAGCGGTCTGCTCACGCCTCCACCACCCAATGCCGGCTCGTGTCGATGTCCTCGCCGAGGGCGTCCGCCAGCCAGGCGAAGCCGTCCAGCCCGAGGGCGACGGCGAACGCGAAGGGGTTGGCGGCGCGCTCCTGCAGCGTCCCGTTGGGCCAGAGCGCGGCGTGGGCGCGCGCGAGGCGGGCGCGGACGTCGTCGTGCCGGCGCTTCTGGACGCGGACGGTCTTGGTTTCGAGTCGCGCGAGGGCGGCGTGGATGTGGGTGCGCGCGGCCTCGGCGGCGGCCTCCAGCGACGTGTCGATGCCGGTCGCGAGGGGCGCCAGCCGGTCGATCTCGGCGTCTGTGGCGGCGCGCGCGTCCGCGAAGGCGGCGGCGAAATCCGTGTCCGAGGCTTCCATCGCGAGGCGTTTCCAGTGCGCCTGGATGCCCTCGCGGAGGTCCGGCAGCGCGAGGCCGTAGCGGTCCAGCACTTTCCGCACCGAGGCCGGCACGAGCGTCACGCTGAGCCGCGGCACGATGGCCGGCATCGGCACGCCGAACCGCTCGTAGACGCCCCGGAGCTGCGCGAAGTACGCCGTCTCCCCCGGCCCCGCGACGTACGCGACGGTCGGGAAGAGCGCGTCCTGCATCACCGGGCGGGGGACCACGTTGGGGCTGAGCGCCCCGGGCCGCTGGCGGGCCGTCTCGGCGAGGTCCACGCGGGCGCCGGTCTGTCGGACGCGGACGCCGGACGCGCCGGGATCGAGCGCCAGCCGGTCGTCGCCATCGAGGAGGAAGAGGTTGAGCGGAGCGGGCTCGATCTGCGCGTGGAAGCCTGCGCTGCGGAGCCGCTCCGTCTGCGCGGTGAGCGCCTCGAACGTGGCCTCCCAGTCCGTCGCCTCCGCCGCGAACAGGTCGCGCGCGAGGGTTTTGATGGCGGGGTCGTCCGGGGAGACGAGGACGAGCCCCGTCTCGCGGGTCAGCGCGAGGATGGTCTCGGCGAACGCGTCGCGCCAGGGGCGGCCGGGCGACCACGTCCGCCGCAGGAGCGCCACCACGTCCGCGCGGTGCGGGCCCTCGGGCAGCGCCGCTTCCATCGCGCCGAGCGCGTCCGCCAGCGCCTCCGCGTCGAGATCGATCCGGCCGACGGGCTGGCGGTTGTCGGCGTCGGACGCACCGTAGCCCACCGCCGCGACGGATTCGCCGCGAGGCACGAGCGTCTGGCGGACCTCGTCGAGGTCGTGGTCTTCGCCGGCGAGCCAGAAGACGGGCACGGCGGGGCGGCCGGTCTCGCGCGCCACGCGGCGGGCGGTCAGGACGGCACCGAGCGCCTTCCAGACCGTGTAGAGCGGCCCGCCGAAGAGCCCGAGTTGCTGCCCCGTGAGGACCGCGACGGCCTCCGGCTGGCGGAGCGTCTCGGCGTTCGCCATCGCGGCGGCGTCCGCGCCCCAGCGGTGGTTCTGCTGCACGAGGGCATCCGCCAGCGCGTCTCGGTCGCGCGGGTGCTCCGCGGCGATGCGAGCAGCCTCGGCGAGCCCATCGCGCCAGTCGTGGGCGTAGAAGGCGAGGGCCTCGGGCTCGCGGCCGGCGACCGCTTGGAACAGCCGGCTGGCGCCGAGTGCGCCGTGCGGGACCGGACGGGCCTCGGTGCTCACCGCTCTTTCTTGGGATCGGAGGGGGGCGGGGGCGGCATATCACCGAAGCCTTCCAGGAGGGCGGGGTTCGCGAACGCCGCTTCCATCGCGGTGATCATGCCCTCCATCTCTTCTTTCAGCTTGACCACCCAGCGCGTGCCGTCCCATCGCGCTGTGGTGACCTCGATGCCGCTCACATCGGAGCCGAGCATCCGGGTCTGCGTCCGCCCGAGCACGTGCACGAGGGTATCGGACTCCGCGACGCTGCCGATCAGGTCCATGGAGATGCTGCCGAACACGTCGCCCATCATGGGCTGCCCGCTGACGAACTCCATGAGCGCGACGAACGCGTCCTGCGGGGACTCGGCGCCGTCCATGCCGAAGAGGTCGGCGCCTTCCTCACCGAACGCGGCGATCACGTCGAACAGCTCCGCCAGCCGGGCGAGGTCGGTGGAGTCTGTGAGGGCGGCGGCGGCGGCCCAATCCTGCGCGGAGATGGCGTCGGCGTAGGCCTGCGCGGCGGCCTCGGCCCCGGCGATGCTCTGTGCCTGTGGAGCGCTCGCGGCGAGCACCGCCAGCGCGGCGAGCGCGAGCGTCCGGAAACAGGCGGCCATCAGTTCTCGGACTTCATCCGCGCGATCTCGTCGCGCAGTTTGGCGGCCATCTCGTAGTCCTCCTCCTCGATGGCCTTCTGGAGTTGGCCCTCCATCCGTTCCAGGCGGGAGCCGCCGCTGGCGGGCTCGGCCGGCGCGCGGCGGGCGGGCTCCGGGCTCTGCGGCTCGTCCTCCTCGTCGTCGGCGGGGATGCCTGCCTCTTCCAGCACCTCGGCGGCCACGAAGATGGGCGCGTCCGTGCGGACCGCCAGCGCGACGGCGTCGGACGGGCGGGCGTCCAGCTGCGCCTCCTCGTCGTCGTAGACGTAGCGGATCTTGGCGAAGAAGGTGCCCTCGCGCAGGTCGTCGATGGCGATGTCCGTGACCTCCGCGCCGAGGGCGTCGAAGAGGTTGCGGAGGAGGTCGTGCGTCATCGGCCGGGGCGGCTGGATCTTCTCCAGCTCCAGCGCGATGGCCTGCGCCTCGAAGGCCCCGATGATGATGGGGAGGCGCCGGTTGCCGTTGGTTTCGCCGAGGACGAGGGCGTAGGCCCCGCCCGAGGAAGGGCTCGTCGAGAGCCCGATAATGTCGACCTGGATGTAGTCCATCGGAGAACGGAGGGGGCGTGTGCCGCGAAAGCGCAGAGGGCGCGGAAGATACGGGCGAGGAAGCGGGGGAGGTCCGGCCTACGCCCGGCGGTGTGCGGCGTTCTCCCCTATCCCGGCGGGGCCAAGGGGGCTCTCTGGCCAGAGACGCGCCCGGAGGCCGCTCCTCGCCGCCTCCCGAAGGAAAACGTTTGCACGAGAGCTTCGCGCCCCGCTGGCGGTGGCGCTCCGCCAGCGGGAGGCCGGAGCCGCCCGCTGTGGGCGAGCGGCTCTCCGGGCGCTACCGCTCCAGGCGGACGAGGTGCACGCGCTTCTTGCCCATCCGCACGACGATCACTTCGCCGTGGAGTGCGTCCGCGACGGTCACGCGGCGCTCCGCGTCCACCTTCTCGTTGCCGATGCGGACGCCGCCGCCCTGCACGAGCCGCCGGGCCTCGCCCTTGGACTTCGTCGCGCCGGCGTCGGCGAGCACGTCCACGATCTCCAGACCCTCGCCCTCGAAGGCGGAGGCCGGCATCGCGGACTCCGGGACGCCCTCGAACACTTCGCCGATCTCGCGCACGCTCAGCGCCGCGAGGTCGCCGCCGAAGAGGGCGTCCGTCGCGCGCTGCGCGCCCGCCAGCCCGTCGGGGCCGTGGACCATCGCGGTGACGGCCTCGGCGAGCGCCTTCTGCGCGATGCGGCGGTGCGGGGCCTCGGCGTGCTCCGCCTCCAGCGCCTCGATCTCCTCGCGGGAGAGCCACGTGAACGACTTCAGCCGGTCGATCACGTCGCGGTCGTCCGTGCCCAGCCAGAACTGGTAGAAGCGGTACGGGCTCGTGCGCTCGGGGTCCAGCCAGACGGCGCCGGCCTCGGTCTTCCCGAACTTGGTGCCCGCGGCGTTCTTGACGAGCGGGTACACCAGGCCGTGCGCCTTCTCGCCGTGCGTCTTGCGGATGAGGTCCGTGCCGGCGGTGATGTTGCCCCACTGGTCCGAGCCGCCCACCTGCAGCGTCACGCCCTCGCGCTCGTGGAGCACGAGGAAGTCGTACGCCTGGAGGAGTTGGTAGCTGAACTCCGTGAACGAGAGGCCGACCTCGCTATCCAGCCGGCTCTTGACGCTCTCCTTCGCCGTCATGTAGCCGATGGTGAAGTGCTTGCCGACGTCGCGCAGGAAGTCCGTGAGCGGGATGGTGGTGAGCCAGTCCGCGTTGTTCATGACCTTCGCGGCATGCTCGCCCTCGAAGTCCAGGATCGCCTCCATCTGCGCGCGGAGGCCGCGGACGTTGGCCTCCACCTGCTCCAGGGTCTGGAGCGTCCGCTCGGCGCGCTTGCCGCTGGGATCGCCGATGAGCCCCGTGCCGCCGCCCACGAGCGCGACCGGCCGGTGGCCGTGCCGCTGGAGCCGCGCGAGCCCCATCAGCGGGAGCAGGTGCCCGATGTGGAGGCTGTCGGCGGTGGGATCGAAGCCGCAGTACGCCGTGACGGGGCCGCTGGCGAGGTGGTCCTCCAGGCCGGGCGTGTGGTCGTAGACGAGGCCGCGCCAGCGGAGGTCATCGAGGAGGGACATGAGTCAGGAGTCGGGATGCGTGGGGGAAGCCGGGCGAGCGAAGCTCGGCGGGCTGGCGGTTCGGGTGAGCGAGCGCGAGGCGAGCCCTACGCCGCCTGCAGGTGGGAGCGGAGCGAGGCGAGGAAGGCGTCGTTCTCGTCCGGCGTGCCGACGGAGACGCGGAGCCAGCCGGGGCGGCCGTCGCGCGGGGCAAGGTCCGGGTAGCTCGTCACGTCGCGGACGTTGATGCCGTCGGCGGCGAGCGAGGCCCGAAGATCGGCGTGCGGGAGCGGCGTGCGGAAGAGGAAGAAGTTGGCCTTCCCCGGCAGCACCTCGCAGCCCTCCATCGCGCCGACGGACTCCGCCAGCCGGTCGCGCTCGGAGAGCAGCTCGGCCACGCGGGCTTGCAGCAGGTCCTCGCGGTCCAGGACGGCCAGCGCGACGGCCTCGGCGAGCCGGTCCACGAGGAACGGCAGCCGCGCCTTCTCGATCTCCTGGATCAGCTCCGGCCGCCCCACGAGCGCGCCCACGCGGAGGCCGGCCAGCCCCATCGCCTTGGAGAAGGTCCGCATGACGAGCACGTTGGGGAACTCCGCGAGGAGGTCCATCGCCGTGGGGCCGGAGAGGAACTCGTGGTAGGCCTCGTCCACGACGAGGATGCCGGGCACGCCCGCCGCCAGCTGGCGGAGCCCCTCGTGCGGGATGGTCTGCCCCGTGGGGTTGTTGGGCGTGGTGACGACGGTCAGCGCCGCGCCCGTCTCCTGCGCCTTCGCGAGGATCGCGGCCGGGCTGTGCGTGAGGTCCGCCTCCGGGCCCACCTCGTGGATCTCGGCCTCGAACATCCGCATCACGCTCGTGTACAGCGAGAACATCGGCGTGGGCAGCACGACGGGCGTGCCGGGGTCCACGAAGCAGAGCCCGAGCGTGTGCGTGATCTCGTTGGAACCGTGCCCCACGATCACGCCCTCCGGGTCCGCGCCCCAGCGCTCCGCGAGCGCGGCGACGAGCCGGTGCGGGCGGTCGTCCGGGTAGCGGTTCCACGGCTCCTCGCGGACGGCCGCCAGCGCGGCGTCGCGGATGTCCGCGGGGACGCTGTAGGGGCTCTCGTTCTGGTCCAGCTTGGCCGCGATGCCGGTCTGGGTCGGCACGCGGTAGGCCTTCTCGCGGCGGACGGCCTCGCGAACGAGGTGGACGGGGGCGCTCTGAGACATCGGGAGTGCGGGGGGATCAGGCCGCGAAGATGGCCGCCGCCGTTGCGCGAAGGGCCGAAGAAGTGGTGCGTTGTGCGCGGGAGGGGCCAGTAGGTAGGAGCGAGTGGGATGGAGCGAGTGGAACGGAGCCGGCGCCCTCCCGCCCCGCTGGCGGCAGCGATGAGCGAGCGCGAGTCCCCGGTGGCCAGCCCCCAGTCCCTCTTACAGCCTCGCGCTCAGCCCGACGATCACGGCGCGCTCTGGCGCGGGCTCGTAGTACCGCCCGCCGAACGCGTTGGGCGCGACGGAGCCGACCGTCTCCGCGTCCAGCAGGTTCGTCACGCGCACGAACGGCGCCAGCTCCACGAGGCCGACCGCCCAGCCCTCGTGCGCGAGCGTGAGGTCCAGCGTCACCGCGTCCTCGGCCCAGGCCGTGTTGGCATCGTCCGCGTAGAGGCGGGAGCGGGCGGAGAGTTCGGGCGCGAGAACGACGCCCGCGTGGGAGAGGCGCACGCGAGCCGCCAGCCGGTGCTCCGGCACGCCCGGCAGCGCGTTCCCCTCGAACTCCCCCTCGGCCACGCGGAGCCGGCTCCACGAGTACGACGCCGACGCCGCCAGCGCCGGGACGGGTTGCCACTCCGCGAACGCCTCGGCGCCGTGGTGGAGGGTGCGAACGCGGTTCTCGAAAAACGTCTGGCCGGTCGGCCCCTCGAACGGCGTGAGGCCATCGCGCACCTCCATCGCGTAGAGCGCCACGTCGTAGAGGACGCCGCGCGCCCACCTCCACGCCCAGCGTCCGCTGCGGCTCCAGGTCCGGGTTGAAGCCGCCGCCGCCGTCCGGGCGGTTGACGAGCTCGGTGGTCGTCGGCGTCTCGAAGGCCGTCGCGAGAGAGGCGAAGAGGAGCGCGGGCCCCGCCCGGTACGTCACGCCGATCTGCGGGCTGAGGGCGGCCAGCGCGCGGCTCCCGCTCTGGTCGCCGTCCCCCAGCAGCCGGTCGTCCGCGGAGAAGCGGACGCGGTCGGCGCGGAGGGCGGCGCTCGCGGCCAGGCCGTCCGCCAGTTGGACGCGGCCGAGCGCGAAGAGCGCCCCGCTGGCGACGGTCTCCAGCTGGTCCAGCGTCGGGTCTCCGACCGGCTGCCCGGCTTCGTTGGGCGAGCGGAAGCGGTCGTCGCGTTGGAGCGCGGCATCCGCGCCGAGGGTGAGCGTGAGCGGCCCGCTCGTGCGCTCCAGCGCCAGTCTGGCGCCGCCCGCCGTCCGGTCCAGCGCGATGTAGCCGAACGGGAGCGGGTTGTCCAGATCGCGGGCCACGCCGTAGAGCGTCGCGCGGAGGTCGCCCGCGGGCGTCGCGGCGGTGAGCGAGGCGGCGGCCTGCCCCTGTGTGACCGCCTTCCCGGCCTCGGCCTCCACGAAGCGCGCGTCCGGCTGGCGGCGGTCCTCGGCGAGTTGCTCGGCGGTGAGCCCACCGGGGTGCTCCAGGAACGGCGAGTCTTCCAGCGCGGCCGTGACGCGGAGGCTGGCGGAGGGGCCCAGCGCGAGGTCCGCCCAGCCGCGGGCGCGGTAGACCTCCTGCTCGGCGTAGTCCCGGTAGCCCTCGCGGTACAGCCGCGAGGCGGCCGCGCCCATCCGCAGCGCGCCCGTCTCCCCCACCGCCTCGGCGCCGACCTCCGCCAGCCCGTCGCTGCCGCCCGAGGCCTCCAGAGTGGCACCGGCCTCCGCGCCGGTGATCGTGTCCAGAAAGAGGACGCCGCCGGAGCCGTTGCCCCACAACGCCCCCGCCGGTCCGCGCACGATCTCCGCGCGATGCACCAGCCCCGGCTCCACGATCCCGAGCGTGGCCTGCCCGTCCGCGAGGGTCAGCGGGATGCCGTCCAGCACCACCTGCACGCCGCGCACGCCGAAGGGCGAGCGGTAGCCCTGCCCGCGCACGATCAGCCGCTCGCCGAGCGCCGGGTTCTGCCGGTCCGCCACGAAGAGCCCCGGGAGCGAACGCAGCGCCGCCTCCAGATCGGCCTCGGCGGCGCGCTGCACGGGCCCCCGCTCTGCGACGGCCACGCTGAACGGCGCGCGGGCCACGCCGCCGGCGCTCCGCGCGGCCTCCACGCGAGCGGTGGGCAGCGTGAGGGTATCGGAGGGAAGGTCCTGGGCGTGGGCGCCCGCGGCGAGGCAGAGGCAGAGCAACGCCAGCCGACTGGCGGTCGCGGTCGGACGGGTCGGGAGGTGTCGCATCCGGCGGAGACCGCCAGCGGGGCCCGCGGAACCGCCGGGCGGGCTCCCGGGTGGAGACGGTCTCGCTTCTGCCTCCGGCTATGTCTCGCGTTCCCCTGCTCTTCGCCGCTCTCGCGCTCGCGTCCTCGGCCTGCGCCCAACCCGGCTCCGACGCCGCCCCCCCTGCCTCCACCGATGCCGCCCTCCCCGGCACCCAGACCGACGAGGTCGCCACGGAGGCGGGCAACGTCGCCGTGGTGGAGGTCGCGACGGGGCTCGCGAATCCGTGGGGGCTGGCGTTCCTCCCGGACGGGCGCCTGCTCGTGACCGAGCGCGGCGGCGGGCTCCGCATCATCGGGGCGGACGGGGAGGTCTCGGGCCCGGTGCCGGGCACGCCGGACACCTACGCGCAGCGCCAGGGCGGGCTGCTGGACGTGGCCCTCGCGCCGGACTTCGAGACGAGCGGCTTCGTTTACCTCGCGTATGCGCGCCCCGGCCCGGACGCCACCTCCGCGACGGCACTCGGGCGCGGCGTGCTGGAGAACGACAGCCTGAAGAACTTCGAGGTGCTGTTCACGCAGGAGCCGTGGTTCGCCAACGGCCTCCACTTCGGCGGCCGCATCGCGTTCTCGCCGGACGGCCAGCACGTCTTCCTCTCCACCGGCGAGCGCTTCCAGTTCGACCCCGCGCAGGACCTCTCCAACCACCTCGGAACGCTCGTGCGGCTGAACCTGGACGGCTCCGTCCCGGAGGACAACCCGTTCGTGGGCCAGGACGGCGCGAGGCCGGAGATCTGGAGCTACGGCCACCGCAACGTGCAGAGCCTCGCGTTCCACCCCGAGACGGGTGAGCTCTGGGAGGCGGAGTACGGCCCCCTCGGCGGCGACGAACTCAACCGCATCACGCCCGGCGCCAACTACGGCTGGCCCGTCGTGAGCTGGGGCGACAACTACGACGGCTCCACCATCCCGGACCCGCCCACGCGCCCGGAGTTCACCGACGCCGTGCGACACTGGTCGCCGGTCATCTCACCCTCCGGCATGAGCTTCTACACCGCCGACGTGTTCCCGGAGTGGACCGGCAGCCTGTTCATCAGCGCGCTCTCGCAGCAGGGCCTCGTGCGGCTGGCGCTCGACGGCAACGAGGTGACGCACGAGGAGATGATCCCGCTCGGCGTGCGCATCCGCGACGTGACCCCGGGGCCGGATGGGCACCTCTACGTCGCCACGGACCAGGGCGACGGCTCCATCTGGCGGCTCTCGCCGATGGAGACTCCCGCCGCGGAGTAGAGTCACGTCCCGCATGCCGCGACCCCAACGCGCCCCTCTCTCCTCCCCGCCATTCCCGCCTGCGCGGGAATGACGGCCGATCCGCACGAGAGGGATCCGCCCTTATGAGTCCAGTCCAGGGCAGGCCCTGCGGGTGGCTTCCGCCGCGGAGTCGGCCGACTGCGGCCCCGCCTCACGCCGAGGCGGGGCGCCAGCGAAGCGCTACTGGACGTCCTCCGGCTCGATTTGCGTGGGCGCGTCCACCTCGGTAGTGCCGGGCTGGCCGTCCACCTCGCCACCGCGCTGCGAGATGATGAACACGGCGAAGAGGATGGCGGCGATCAGGACGCCGAACAGGAGGATGCCGGTCGGGCTGAAGCCGCGGGTGGGGGTCTCGGACATATCGGGAGGGGCAAGTGAGAAGGGGCCGGGTCAACGCGGAGCCCGCGCGAGCGGTTCACCCGCCGCCCGCTCCCGACGACCACGACCGCCAGCGGGGCGCGTCTGCGGCACCCCGTTTCGTCCCGCTCCGCTCACTCCCTCGCCGTGTCATCCCGAGCGCGCCGTGTCATCCCGAGCGAGCAGCGCGAGCCGAGGGATCTGCCCGCCCGCCGCCTCCGCCAGCCGGACGCGGCCTCGGGCTGGCGGTCCGCCTCGGGGAGCGCGACTGCCAGCGGGGAAGCGACCGCGACTTAAGAGCAATTGCTCACAGCCTCCCGGTATCGCTGTTGTCTGGAAGTCGCGGTTCTGGAAGGCGCCCTCCCCTTTCCGCTCTTGTCCCAGAATGGCCAGAAGTTGATAGGACTCTTCGATACGGGAGTCTTGAACCCGACGGTCGGCGTCAACCGAACTCCGAGGTCCCGGACTTCCCGGTAGAGATGATCGATGACCGGCCACCGATGCCGATGGGAGCAACTACTTGCTTCTACCAACGATCTCTCGTGGATGTGACTCGCCGTGAAGGCAGCCGCGCTAGCGAGCAAGTCCGCAACTGCTACAAGCGGCTCCTGCTCAAGACTCACCTCGCAGAAATCAAGGCCAATGTTTGACTTAGCTCCGAATCGCTGTTGCGCGCGTTGAGTAGCCGAATTCCAATCGATCAGGGATCCCCGGTGCGGGTATAGCATCCAGTTCCGAGACTCTGACCAGCGGTCTTGGCAGACTCGGCGGATCAATGCCGCTGCATTTTCGCTCGCGACGAGTTTGTCGTCTCGCCCTTCCACATCGTAGAAGACCGCGTGGGTGTCCCAGAAATAGATGTCTGCTCGGAGGACTCCACGTCGGGCAAGGCCAGCGACCTCTGTATTCAGAGCAATAGCGACCTCCGCCTTGTTCCTAGCCCGGATGTCCTCCCAGTGGAAGCTCTTTGAGTTCGAAGGCCAGTCTTGAAGGATTGGGCGGACCTGCAACGGCTGGGGTGTTGTCGTTCAGGGGTACCGCTTTCCCAAGAAGGAAAGCCCGCGCCCCGCTGGCGACCGAAGCCGCCAGCGGGACGGGATCTAGAGATCAGCCGCAGCCGCTGGTGCTGCCGCAGTTCGGGCAGCTGTAGCAGGCCCCGGCGCGGACCGTGATGGAGCCGCAGTTCGGGCAGGCCGGGCTGTCCTCCTGGTTCTGGAAGGCGCCGAGCTGGCCGCCGGGCTTCGTGGCCTCCCCGCTGGCGAGCACCTGCTCCACCGTCCCGCCGATGTGCGGCGAGGAGGCGGACTCTGCCACCGAGAAGAGGTCCGCCTGGGACTCGTCCGAGGCCGCGCCGTGCGCCGCCGCCTCCTGGGCCACCGCCACGATCGGGTCCTCCGTCTCCTCCGGCTGCGCGTACGGGTCGTCGCCCGCCGCGGCGTCCGGCGCCGGGAGGAACTTGAGCGCCATGTAGCGGAAGATGTAGTCCGTGATGGACTTCGCGATGGGGATCTGGCGGTTGTTCGTGAAGCCCGAGGGCTCGAAGCGGACGTGGCCGAACTTCTGCACCAGGTCCTCCAGCGGCACGCCGTACTGCAGCGCGAGCGAGATCGCCGTCGCGAAGGAGTCCATGAGCCCCGCGATCGTGGAGCCCTGCTTCGCCATCGTGATAAAGATCTCGCCGGGCAGGCCCGTCTCCGGGTACAGCCCGATGTGGAGGTAGCCCTCGTGGCCGGCCACGGAGAACTTGTGGGTCACGCTCGGGCGCTCGTCCGGGAGGCGCTGGCGGTGCGGCCGGTAGACCACCTTCTCCACGATCTTCTCCACGGTCTCCACCGTCGGCTCCGGCGTCATCGCGCCGTCGCCGGAGGAGGCGGGGGCCTCCGCGGCGGGGGCCGTTGCCGTCCTTCTGGGTGGAGAGCGGCTGGCTCCGCTTGGAGTTCTCGCGGTAGATGGCCACCGCCTTCAGCCCCAGCTTCCAGGACTGCATGTAGGCGTCCGCGATGTCCTCGATGGTCGCGCTCTCGGGGAGGTTGACCGTCTTGGAGATGGCGCCGGAGATGAACGGCTGGACGGCCGCCATCATCCGGATGTGCCCCATGTGGTGGATGTAGCGCTCGCCGTTGAACGGCTTGAACGCGCAGTCGAAGACCGGCAGGTGCTCGTCCTTGAGCCCCGGCGCGCCCTCAATCGTGTCGTGCTCGTCGATGTAGTCCAGGATGGCCTGCGTCTCGGCGTCGGAGTAGCCCAGGCGCGAGAGGGCCTCGCCCACGGTCCGGTTGACGATCTTCATCAGGCCGTCGCCCTTGCCCGCCAGCAGCTTGTACTTGACCAGCGCGATGTCCGGCTCCACGCCCGTCGTGTCGCAGTCCATCATGAACCCGATGGTGCCGGTCGGCGCGAGGACGGTCGCCTGCGCGTTGCGGTACCCGTGCGCCTCGCCGAGCGCCACCATCCGGTCCGCGCTCTCCTGGGCGGCCTCGCGGAGGTAGTCCGGGCAGGAGGCGTCGATCTCCGCCACGGCGTCGCGGTGCATCCGCATGACCTCCAGGAAGGGCTCCTCGTTCTCGGCGTAGCCGTCGAACGGCCCGATGGCGGCGTTGGCCGCGATCTCCGCGGAGCGCGCGTAGCCCTCGGAGTGCTCGATGGCCATGATGGCGGCGGCCACCGCGCGGCCCTCGTCGGAGTCGTAGGGCAGGCCCATGCTCATGAGCAGGGCGCCGAGGTTGGCGAACCCGAGCCCGAGCGGGCGGAAGGCGTGGCTGTTGGCCGCGATGGAAGCGGAGGGGTATCCCGCGTTGTCCACGAGGATCTCCTGCGCCGTGAGGAAGAGGCGGGAGGCCGCGCGGAAGCGCTCCACGTCGAACGAGCCGTCCGCGTTCTGGAACTTGCGGAGGTTGAGGCTCGCGAGGTTGCACGCGGAGTCATCCAAGAACATGTACTCCGAGCAGGGGTTGCTGGAGTTGATGCGGTCCGTGTTCTTGCACGTGTGCCACCGCTGGATGGTGTCCTCGTACTGCGCGCCCGGGTCTCCGCAGACGTGGGTCCCCTCGGCGATGGCGTGGAGGATGGCCCCGGCGTCCGCGTGCTCCACGGCCTCCCCGGAGGTGACGGCGCGGAGGGCGTACGGCGTGCCGGTCTCGGCGGCCTCCATGAACGCGTCGTCCAGGCGCACGGACTGGTTCACGTTCTGGAACGCGACGGAGCCGTAGGCGGGGCCGTTGAAGGAGCCGTCGTAGCCCTCCTCGATAAGCGCCCACGCCTTCTTCTCCTCCTCCATCTTCGCGCCGACGAACTCGAGGATGTCCGGGTGCCAGGACTTCAGCGTCTGCATGATGGCGGCGCGGCGCGTCTTGCCGCCGCTCTTGATGGTGCCGCCCGTGGCGTCCTGCACGCGCATGAAGCTGACCGGCCCGGAGGGCTGGCCGCCGCCGCTCAGCTTCTCCTTGCTGGAGCGGAGCTTGCTCCAGTCCGCGCCCACGCCGGAGCCGAACTTGAACAGCCGGGCGCTCTCGCCCATGAGCTGCCAGATGTCATCCACGGAATCGTCCACGGAGATGATGAAGCAGGCGCTGGCCTGCGGCCGCTCGTACGGGTCCACCGCGACGACCTCTCCCTTCTCCTCGTCCCAGCCGTAGATCGTCTTCCCGCCGGTGTCGGTCACGCCGTACTGGTGGTGCAGGCCGACGTTGAACCAGACGGGGCTGTTGAAGGCGCCGTACTGGTTGGTGCAGAGCCACGTGAGCTCGTCGTAGAACGTGTCCGCGTCGGCTTGGGAGGCGAAGTAGCCGCCCTCCATGCCCCAGTCCGTGATGGTGCGGGTGACGCGGTGCACGAGCTGCTTGAGGCTGTACTCGCGCTGACCGTCCGCGGGGCTTCCGTTGCCCTTGGCGATGTCGCCGTAGAAGTACTTGCTCGCGACGACGTTGACCGCCAGCGGGCTCCAGTTCTCGGGGAACTCGACGCCCTCCTGCTCGAAGATGGCCTCGCCCGTGTGGTTCTTGATGGCGGCGGTGCGTCGTTCCCAGGTGACGGAATCGAAGGGGTGCTCGCCCTCGGTGGAGAAGACGCGGGGGACCGGCAGGCCGCGGGAGAAATCAGCGGGCATCGCAGGGTCGGGTTGGTGTAGAAGAAGGAGAGGAGGCCGGGGGGCGTCGGGGGGTGCTACCGCGCACGGTGCCCACGCCTCGCGTCCGGCGCCCTTCGGGGGCGGAAGACGCCGGGCTGGCGCGCGTCGTGGACCTCGTCCAGGAGTGCCGCCAGCGGGGCGTTCCCCAGTGATCGCGCCGCGAAGGGTGCTTACAGTACGACGTGAAGTGGGTAGGGACAAGACGGGTGTTTCCACGCCTTGTCCACACCTGGGGATGTTTCCGGAGCGTCACTACCCACAGTGGGGACGAGCCGTGGAAACCGCGAACCGGCCCCCTGGGCTCCGTTTGAGCATCCGTTATGCAGAGTTGTTCACCCGATAACGGCAGTGTGGACAACTCCTCTTCATGCTACACCACGTGGCTAGATAGAGGCCTTCCCGCCCCCTCCGCCCCATAACGGCTCCCCGTGGGAACGACCGTTATGCGGCCGCCGTCTCGTCTCCGACTCCCTCCTGTCCCGTGATCTCTCCCCTCGATTCTCTCCACGTCGTCGGTGACCGCGTGCTCGTTGAGCCGGACCGCGGCGAGGCCCGTACCCAGAGCGGGCTCATCCTCCCCGCGGGCGTCCGCGCCAAAGACGCAGTCGAAGGCGGGCGCGTTCGGAAGGTGGGCCCCGGCCACCTCATCCCGAACCCGGACTACACCGACGCCGAGCCGTGGGCGCCCGAGCGCGACGCGGTCCGCTACCTCCCGCTCCAGGCGCGCGTCGGGGACTACGCGCTGTTCCTGAAAAAGGAGGCCATCGAGATCGACCTCGCGGGCACGACGTATCTCATCCTCCCGCACGGCGCGATCCTCGCGCTCCAGCGCCCCACCCATCCCGAAGACGCCCCGGACTTTGCGTGACGCCGCGCCCGCCCTGCTCCTCGCGCTCTGCCTCGCGCTGCTCTCCGGCTGCGTGGGCGATGGCGCCGCCTCGGCTGGCGGGAGC
>LWDU01036401.1_pt2 | contig 24743 bp, 18 predicted proteins | sample 727161 | NCBI WGS metagenome assembly LWDU01 (sample SAMN04566230, study PRJNA314399) | hydrothermal vent metagenome | isolation source: deep sea hydrothermal plume seawater | place: Mexico: Gulf of California, Guaymas Basin | collected 2004-07-11
TCGACACAGGCATTGACTACGAGTTTCGGTATGAACTCAACGGTCCGGCCATGGTCGTTCTTCCGTCCGAAAGCGAATTGAATCTCGACGATTCCGGCAGCAGAAGTACAACAACTGAAGAATATGTGCGTCTGTTGGATGTGCTGTCTGACGACATGCGTTTGAGAGCCGACGACGGCGTCGACGAACTGTCAGAAACTCTCGACCCCGAACGGTTCGGATCACTCGGCGGCAGTGAACTGGCGCGAAAAACCTGGTCCCGACCGATCATGTTTCGTTTTGACGGGATGGCCGACGATTTCGTATTTAGGGTGTCCGACAAAGAAGGACTCACCTCAAAAATCGCATTGCGCGGCATCACCGGAACTGCTCGCACGTCGCAGGTTTATCAGGAGGAAGACTGATGAAGCTGTCCACAGGCAAGTCTTCTGAACGCAGAACACGTGGGTTGTCTTCTGCTGCCGGCGTGAACAACGCCGGCCGTTCAGGGATCACGCTGCTGGAAGTGCTGCTGGCCACTGCGATCTTCATGGCGTCGTTGACCGCAATTCTACAGGTGATGCGTGTGGGCCATGATTCGCGGTTGAGCGCGAAACTGGATTCGGAAGCCGCCCTGCGGTGTGAGAGCCTGATGGGCGAACTCGTTTCCGGAATCAGCCCACTGACGTCGGAATCCAACCAGCCGTTTACAGACAGTGAAAACTGGCGGTATTCGGTCACCGTGGAAGAAGGCCCGGGGGAAAGTCTGTTGCTGATCAGCGTCCGAGTGGAACACGTGATTGCCGAGCAATTGCCCAATTCGGCGTTCCTGCTGGTCCGTCTGATGCGAGATCCGCAGCTGTTTCTGGACGCAGCCATGGCCGCTGAAGAAGCGGAGGCCGAAGAATGAATTCGTGTAGACGAAATCGACGCGTGCCCATCGGGCCGCGCGGCAGCGAGGTTCCTGTATCCCGCACACACGGCTTCACTCTGCTGGAAGTTCTGCTGGCCACCGGACTGACCACACTGTTGATGGCCGCTCTGTACACGGCGATGTCCGTGTACTGGACGACCGCGACAGAAAGTTATGACGAAATCGAACGAGCTCAGATCGCCAGAGCCGTGCTGCGTCAGATGGCTCGTGACATTCAGTCGTGTACTTTTGTCGAAGAGGAATTGAGTACGTCCGAAGAAGACGACGACCAGACGGACGATGTCGATGCCGATACGGCGATGGCGAGCTACACCAACGGCCTATTTGGTTCCGACTCCGATCTGGTGTTGTACATCAGCCGTCCGGATCGTGATCAGGATTACATCAGTGCTCAGGAGTTGATGTTGCCCACGGATCGCAGCAGCGACGCATTGGTCGTGCGATACCTGATGGCGCAGGAAGGTGGCAGCAGCCTGGGCGGAGAATTCGCAGCTTCGAACGCCACTCTGTCCGGGCCTTCGGAAGGACTGGCTCGTATGCAGGGCGATCTTATCGGACTCAGCACGGCCATCAATCAGGGCGACATGGGAATGCAGCTGGCGGCCACCGCACTGCTGGCCCCGGAAGTGGCGGCGTTGAAGTTCGAATACTTTGACGGAGTCGATTACCTGACGGAATGGGACAGTACGGCTCAGAATGCAATGCCGCTGGCGATCATCATTGAATTGACACTGACAGTCGTTCAGGATGAAAATGACGACCGCAATCTCGCGGAAACCGTGGGAGCACTGCAGGATACCGTGCACCGACTGGTTGTACCGATTCCTGTCTGCACGCCATACGTCGGGGAGACCGCGTTATGAAACGAAACGCTGCAACTAACGACTCCGCAACGGAATACCAGCCACGCCGTGGCTTCGTACTGGCGGTCGTCACCATCGCCATCGTGCTGCTGTCGCTGGCGGCTTACAACTATTCGGGCACAATGCTGGTGGAACACGAAGCGGCCGCCATGGGTGGTCGCGATGTCACAGCTCGCACCGCTGCGGAATCCGCCATTGAATATGCGGCGACCCGCATTCTGGAACGCGATTACGACGACACCGTCGATTTGTATAACGATCCGGACGTCTTTCGAGGGCAGTTGCTGCGGGATTCCTCGGTCGATCGGGGACGTGTTCGTTACACGATCATCGCACCGGACGAATCCAACTCGTCAGCGGGAGGTATTCGTTTCGGAAGTTCAACATCAACCGACTGCTGGAACTGGACACACTGGAACAGTTGCTGCCGGAAGAAGAACGGCTGGGCCTGGTATATATGGCAACGTCCAGTATTCCGAATATGACAGATGATATCATCGACGCCATTCTGGACTGGCTGGATACTGATGAAGATCGCCGCCCCGGCGGTGCGGAATCCAACGAATACGAAGGACTCAGCGTTCCCTATCCCTGCAAGAACGGCCCGATGGATTCCATTGACGAGTTGCTGAAGGTCCAGGGAGTCACGCCGGATCTGTTTTATGGAGAGGACGCGAACCACAACGGAATACTGGACGCCAACGAGAACGACGGCGAACAAACGCTCCCCTTTGACAATGCCGATGGCATTCTGGACCTGGGCTGGAAAGATTACCTCACTGCTCGCAGTCGTGAACGAAACACAACGCCTGATGGGGAAGAAAAAATCAACATCAATATGGGCGAAATGACCGAACTGTACGACGCCATAGAAGAGGAGTTCGGAGCAGAAGCCGCCAGCTATATCGTCGCGATACGTCTGGCGGGGACCGAATACATGACGCCCGGTACTCCAGCCGCGGAATCCGGAATTCAGGACCAGATCTCGCGAAACGACATTGATCTGACCGTTGTGTCCACGTATCAGTTCACTTCGATTTACCAACTGATCGGTGGCCCTTCCAATGCAACCAAAATGCTCACCGGCGTGGATCAGTCCTTTGAAAGCCCGTGGCCGGAAGACAGCAGCGTGTTGCTGAACGTATTCCCCGACCTGGAGAAAATGCTGACCACCACAGACGACGCTTACGTCGAGGGCCGGATCAACATCAACCAGGCTCGTCTGGAAGTCCTGACGGTGCTGCCGGGGTTGGGTTTCGATATTCCTGCAGATCTGCCGGATTCGATTCTCGGGGCGAGACCACCCATTGATCTGCAGAGTTCCTCGTCTAATATGACGGCACGCCACAACACGGCGGCGTGGATACTGGCAGAAGGACTCGTCGATCTGGAAACTCTCCGCACCATCGGCCCGTACATCACGACTGGTGGCGACGTTTATCGTTTTCAGGCCATCGGTCACTTCGACGCTGGCGGCCCCAGCACGCGTCTTGAAGCCATGATTGATGCCACGGAATACCCGCCTCGCATTATGTCCGTTCGTGACCTGACGTCGCTGGGACGCGGCTACCACCCCAGCATCCTCACACCCACAGATTCCGACCGGTAACTTCCAGACAATCGTCGCAAAGCGGCATCGGGATAACCAAAATCGAACGACCATTCAGAAATCAACGGCCCGCTTCCGAGAGGCGCTCCAAAGATGCATGTAAAGCGGGCGTTTTTTGTTGGCACAAGCCGCCGGGACGCTGAATTCAATCGACATAACTCCAGACCAGATATTGCGTTTGGTTCACACCGACACCACGATGGCGTTTCCGGTGTTTAATAGGCACATTCGCCCGCCGTTCAGGAAATAGATCATGGCTGAAACCCTTGTCATAGAATGGGACCGCGACCGCTTGATCGCTGCTGTTGGTTCGACTTCCGGATCATCCGTGCAGGTTCGCGCGTCGGTCGCCATTGACCGTGAAGACGGCAAATTCACGGCCATCGAACTCGGCGAAATGCTGAAGACAGCACTTGAGTCTGCCGCAGTCACTGCGACAGAAGCAATTGTTGTGTTTCCGCGCCACCAAGTGACGTTTAATCGCGTTGAACTGCCGAATCTTTCCGACGACGAAATTCCCGACATGGTGCGTATGCAGGCGGCCACACGGCTGACTGTGCCCGTGGAATCCGTCGGTCTGGACTTTGTGCCTCTGCCCGTCAGTGCAGGTGCCCAGACACGCGAAGTATTACTGGTGACGCTGCCGCAGAAACACGTCGACGATGTTCGTAAAGCTCTGACCGTTGCCGGTCTGGAAGTGTCTGGTATTCGCGTCAGCTCGTTCGGCATCGCTGCCGCTGTTGTGCACGCAGGTCTGCTTTCGAAGAAGGTCGACAACCAGGCCGTGGAGGCTGTCATTTCGCTGGGATCCGATTCCATCGAAATGATCTTCATGACCGGGCACAACGTTGCTTTCTCGCACAGCGGTGCGTCATGGTCGTCGCTGGACGGAGTCGAACAGGCGGTGAGGGCAGAAGTGTCACGTGCTCGCCTGGCAGCCGCTGAAGACATCGGCAAATATGCGGTCCATCGTCTGACGGTGATTGGCAGTCCCGACGTCTCAGCCAGGGTACCCGATTCGATCACGAAACGACTGAACGACGCAGAAATTGTTCGTATCGATCCCGCAGGCACTCTGTTCAACGGCAACCTGGCAGAAGGGTTGGTACCGTCCGACTTGCTGGCTGCTATTGGTGCGATTGCCAATTCGCAGAAAGCGTCGGTCGCTGCGGTCGACCTGGTGAACCCCAGGCAGACTCCGGAAAAGAAAGACTATCGTCGGCTCAAAACCATTCTGATCGCCGGCATCGCAACATTGCTGCTGGTCGGCGGCTGGAAATGGCGAACCGATAAGGTCAGTGCACTGAATAAGGAAGCCACCGCCCTGGCCGGTGAAGCCGATGACATGAAGGATGCCTACAAGCTGGGTAAGAACGACCTTCTGCTGGACGAACGTCTGACGGAATGGACGGATCGAGACATCAGCTGGCTGGATGAACTAAAAAAGATTCAGCAGATCATGGGCAGTACAGAACGTGTCTTCATCAGGCAGTTCAAATTCAGCCTGCGGAAGGGAGACTACATCGCTTCTTTCGATGCCGAAGGCTACGCCAAATCACCCCGCGATGTCGAAGACCTGATGCGAGTACTTACGGATGCCGGCTACGAAGTGGCGGCGACTCCGATTCAACAGAATCCACGCGATCCCAACTATCCCACGGAACTGATTCTGGAAGTCAGCATTCCAACGCCAAAAAAAGAACTGGCGAAGAAGCAGAAGAAAGCCTGAGGCAGATAGAATGGACGATAAACAACGTACAAAAGTACTCGCGATGGTCCTTGCAGGAGTGCTTGGACTCGGCGTACTTCGGCCTTTGGTCGACGACGTCATCATGGGACCGGTCCGCGATGCTCAACGCAACCTGGACAACGCCACCACCGAATACGAGCGGGAAGAGCTGAAGCAGATGCAGCTGTTGGTGGCGAAAGAACACATCAGCCAGGGCCGTGCTGCCAGTCTGCCGCCACGAATCTCCGATGCGCAGTGGTTGTATCAGATCTGGATCACCAACCTTGCGAAACAATGTAAATTTTCTCAATTGGATGTGAACCCTGGCAGGACGGACAATCGTCGCAACCAATACCTGACAGTCAACGTGGATGTGGAGGCAGAAACGGATCTTGAAGGGCTCAGCCGGTTTCTGTACCTGTTCGAACAGGCCGGTCTGATGCATCGCATTGCGAACCTGGAAATCCAGAGCACCGGTTCCCAGGGGAACCCGCGCATGGAAATTCTGCTTACTGCAGAGGGTATGAGTGTCGCTGGCTGCCCGGACAGCAACGACGTTTTTGTCCGAGCAAAACTGCCGCAACCCCTGTCTGCGACCGACACGGAACTAACGGTCACCTCTGCTAAGGGATTCCCCACGAAGGCACCGTTCCTTGCTCAGGTTGGCAAGGAAATGGTGAAGGTCACTGCCATCGATAGTGAGAACAACGGAAAATGGACCGTCGAACGCGGGCAGGAGGGAACCATTGCTGCGCCCCATACTGTTGAAGAGAGCGTGCAACTGTTTCCCGTCGCTTTCGGACGGCGCAACGTGAGTTTTTCTGATTACGATAACTTTCTGAATTCGTCACCGTTTGCCAAGCCGACTCCGCCGCGAGTTTACAAACCGCGAATCGCGTCCGTCCTCGACAAGACGATTGCTCCCGGCGAGTCCGTGAAAATGACGGCACGTGCAGAAGACATTAATGAAGACATCGGTGTGCCGGTGTTTGCTCTGGAAGATGCTGTCGATGGTATGGCGATCAATGCTGAATCGGGTGAGCTGGAATGGACGACAGGCGAAGACATCGAACCGAAGAAGTACGAAGGCACTGTCATACTGACGCAGAAAAACAACGAAGATCTGCGAGTGGAAAAAACGATTACGATCACTGTCAAGCTGCCGAATGACGCGCCTGAGATCACTCTGCCTGCTGACGCCATCGCCGTGCTGGGGCGTGACTTCATTCTAACCGTCGCTGCTCAGGACGATGGGCCGATGGCCAATCTGAAATACTCACTTGAAGGTGACGATAATCCGGAAGGTATGGTCTTTGGCGAAGACGGCAATATCCTGAAGTGGACCGCGCCGCGCACGTTCACGCCCGGCGAGTACCCGATCAAGGTGAAGGTCACCGACGGTGGCGAACCGGCCATGTCCGCTGTCGGAACGTTGACACTGAAAGTCATGGACGACATCGCCGCATTGACACGATTCACCGGTGCTGTTGGCCGGGACGGCCAGCTTGTCGCATTTTTCTGGAATCAGGCGGAAAACAAGAAGCCGGAATTGCGGGTCGGAGACTGGATCGAGGCGGCAGACATTGACGCCGAACTTATCGAGATCGCAAAACGTCATATTCGGATGAAAGATGCCGCAGGTATCTGGCAATTGAAGCTCGGCCAGAATCTGAGGGAGCGAGTGCTGATAGACCCTGCTGCAAAGCCCGCCGCCACACCTGCTGCAACTGACGTTGTCAAGAAACCAGTAGATGCGAAAACGCTGGTCGTAGCAGATGACGCCCCGGCCGTGAATACGCCGACCGCTGGTGATGAAAAGCCGGCAGCCGAGAAGACGGCAGCCGACAAAGCCGCTGACTATGACAAAGATCCACCCAGCTCTTCAGAAGAATAGTCGGCCACGGGCGCAATCATTAATGGCTGTAAAGTCGCAGAGTGTGGCCGGGGCTGGAACGAGGTACGAGTGAACCCTCGGGTGGCCCTGTTGCTTGCAACAAGCCACGTAGGCCGCGACCGAGCGAAACGCTGTTCCGGCACCAAGCGTTTCATCGGGGTCGCCCCGCATAACGTAAATTGGTTGCCTCCGATAGGCTCCATAAAGGACTTTCACCTTCAATCTCTCAATCATGCCCAGCGCACGCAGCGTCGCTGCGCTCCTGGATCCGGCCTGCCACCCACTCAAACGGTGCCACCCTGCCACCTTTCGTCTGATCGGTGATGCCATCTCGGTGGATCTGGCATACAATGCCATTCTGGATCAATCACCTGCGGACGCCCGAACTGGACGACTGGTCAGAAAATCCGGTGCCGATTAATCGGGGCAGCGGTACCAGCAGACGCAGACCCTCCCTGTTCCTTCCTTCCGAATCTGACGACCCGCATTTCCCGGACGGCGTCCGGCACTGTTCGCCAGCTGTTTTGAACAATGCATAGACTCTTTGTCATCGTCGGTCTCATTTTTGTCTGCGATTCCAATTCGTTCGCAGATGAGTCGCCCGACATTCGTTATTCACGAGACGTCCTGCCGATTCTTTCTGAGAATTGTTACTTCTGTCACGGGCCTGACGAAGCACAGCGTCAGGCAGATCTGCGGCTCGATACAGAGACCGGCACGGCCAACGCAATCGGGCGTGATTCCCTGATTGACAGCGTCTTACTGCAGCGAATTTTCTCCACCGACCCTGACGAAATGATGCCGCCCCCGGATTCCAATCGCAGTCTGTCAACGCCCGAAAAAGAAAATCTGAAACGCTGGGTGATCAGTGGAGCGCCGTGGGGTCGACACTGGTCGTTTGAACCACTGGTGGCCCCGGTTGTTCCGAAAGCAGTCATGGCCCGGCAGCTTGTTCGCAATCCGATTGATGCCTTTGTGCAGTCGACCCTGGCCGAAAGGAAACTGCGTCCATCCATCGAAGCTGCACGCCATACGCTGCTGCGACGAGTGACGCTGGATTTGACAGGTCTGCCGCCGACGATGGAGGCCATCGAGGCGTTTACTGCTGACAAATCGTCGGACGCCTATGAGAAGTTGGTCGATCACTTACTAAGTTCCGACGCCTACGGCGAACGCATGGCGTGGGAATGGCTGGACGCAGCACGTTACGCCGACAGCAACGGCTATCAGGGCGACCGCGAACGTACGATGTGGCCGTGGCGCGACTGGGTCGTGACGGCATTCAACAACAACATCCCGTTTGACCAGTTTACGACATTGCAATTGGCCGGTGATTTGTTGCCCGACGCCACCCCTGAACAGACACTGGCAACCGGTTTCTGTCGCAACCACATGATCAACGGCGAAGGCGGCCGCATTGCGGAAGAGAATCGAGTCGACTACGTCATGGATATGGCCGAAACGATGAGCACCGTCTGGCTCGGCCTGACGCTCAATTGCTGCCGGTGTCATGATCACAAGTATGACCCGCTGACTCAGCAGGAATATTACCAGTTTTTTGCGTTCTTCAACCAGACTCCGGTGTCCGGCAGCGGCGGTGACCCGCAGACTGCTCCCGTTCTCGCCGCCCCGACGGCTGACCAACAGAGTCGCCAGACGGACCTGCAGAAGCAATTGGGAGAGACCACCAGAACCCTGGCCGACAGGGAGGAAAAACTTCAGCCCCGCCAGACCGAGTGGGAAAAAGAACTGCTGGCGAACAGTCAGCCGAAAAAGGTCGCGCCGCAATCTGCATCAGGCAGGGAAACGCTGGTGGCGGACCTGCATGTCGATCCTTCGCGTCGTACCAATAAACAAAACGATCGAATTCGCACGGCGTTTTTACAGCACGATGGGGAATATGCAAAACTCAGCAAGCGCAAAGAATCGTTGATGGCGCAAGCTGCCGCCGTCAGGAAAGCCACACCCAAAGTTATGGTCATGGCGGACCAGGACCAGTGGCGGCCGACGTATGTACTCAACCGAGGTCTGTACAACGACGTCACGAAGCGTGAGGTCACGGCGCTGACACCCCGCAGTCTTCCCTCCATGACTTCGGGCGGCAAACACAGGAATCGCCTGGACCTGGCCCGTTGGTTGCTTTCCGACGAACATCCATTGACGGCCCGGGTAACGGTCAACCGTTTCTGGCAGCAACTGTTCGGTATCGGTTTGGTCAAAACGACCGAAGATTTCGGAGTGCAGGCAGAGTATCCCGTGCACAAGGATCTGCTGGACTGGCTGGCGGCCGATTTTCGTGACAACGGCTGGGACGTGAAACGGCTGATCAGAACCATCGTCACCAGCCACACGTACCGGCAGTCATCCGTAATTCGCCCTTCGGCAATCGCCGGTGTCGACGGCGTTCTTTTGAATCTTTCCGAGGTCGACCCGGAGAACCGTCTGTTGGCCCGGTTTGCACGATATCGCATGCCGGCATGGATGCTGCGCGATCAGGCTCTCGCAGTGTCCGGACTGCTGAATGACCAGACAGGTGGTCCTCCTGTGAACACATATCAGCCCGCTGGCGTCTGGGAAGAGGCAACCTTCGGCAAGAAGACGTATCAACAGGACACAGGAACGAAACTCTATCGACGCAGCCTGTACATTTTCTGGCGACGCATCATCGCGCCGACCATGTTTTTTGACAATGCTTCACGGCAATACTGTACAGTCAAAACGGCGCGGACCAACACGCCACTGCACGCCCTGCTGACGCAGAACGAGACAGCCTATGTGGAGGCCGCTCGAACTCTGGCCCGGAAACTCCTGACCAACGAGCAGCTGGATGGCGACACACCACGCATCGGACACGCATTCATGCGCGTTCTGACGCGTCGACCCACCGAGGCCGAACTTCATGTGATCACCGCTGGGCTGAATCGCAGTCGAGCCGAATACCGCGATGACAGGGAGGCTGCTGTTGACCTGCTGTCCGTCGGCCCGGTTGAACACGCAGCATGGGCCTCTGTGTGTCTGATGTTGCTGAATCTGGATGAAACGCTCAGCCGCGAGTAACAACCGAGCTGCCGCTCGCGTGCCATCACGCCACGATCCAATGTCAGGGAAATCCTGCTGCGACCGGCGAACGTCTCGATTTATAGCGTCATCCGGTAGGGATAACACGTAGTTGGTGGCCGAAAGGAATCTATTCCGGTTCGTCATTTAATTGAAATCCAGGCTATGTTTCAGAACCCAGGCAAGTACCGGCACGCCCGCCTCGATGAGGGGTGTAACAAAATATTCTGCTGTCCGGGGCCGGACGTCTGGAAACAAGCTGATGACGAAACGCAGGCGATCACTAACCAGACTGCCTTCGCTGCCAACTATCGCAGTGGAGATACTCAGGGTCTTTAGTGATCCCGACGTCCCCGTCAAGAAGGTCGCTGATCTCGTTCAGGCTGACCCGGCAATTGCCAGCAAGCTTCTCAAAGCCGCCAATTCCAGTCGTTTCGGTTTGCGCCGCGAAATCGCTGACCTGCGGCAGGCGATCGTGCTGTTGGGCAAGGCGAAAGTCACACCACTGGTCCTGAGTTTCTCACTCTCAGCCGACTCGCTGGAGTCCGAAGAAGCCGCAAAACACTTCAGACACTTCTGGCTTCGCTCATTTGTTCAGGCATCAGCTGGTGAAGTGGTTGGATCACTCTTTAGCGCAAGTGTCGAGGCCGAATGTTTCACAACCAATCTGCTGGCCGGTATCGGTCAGCTTGGTCTGCTGAACCAGGGCGCTGACAAATACATCGATGTTATCAAGCAGTCTCAGCAAGGCAGTCAGTCACTTGCCGATCTCGAACGAGAGGTCTACGGATCCACTCATCATGAAATTTCAGTAGAAATGCTGGAACGTTCCGGACTGCCGCGACGCTGCATTGCTGCGATCAATTCGCTGGTGCCCGATTCGGCTGACCGGCAACTGGACGACGAGACTCAGCAATTGACAGATGTGACGGGTGTCGCGGATGCATTCGCACGGTATCTATGCGACACAGACACCGGCGTTGCCCTGATTGTACTTCAGGAACGACTGGAGAAACTAAACGCCGACGCAATGGATGTCGAACAACTGACGACCAGAGTCCGAGCGAAGCTGGACGATTCTGCCAGCTTGTTTGACATCGATCCGTCGGCACTCCCGGATTCGGACCAGCTGCTTGAGGACGCGTTGGATCAGCTGACTGAATTCACCGATATGATTCGGGTCGATACCTGCGCCGTACCGACCGAACTGGTTGCGGAGAATGGACGGCTCAAGACGCAGGTTGAACACCTGGTCAGGCAAACCACCACAGACGCCCTGACTGGCATCGCCAATCGTGCTTTCTTTGATCGGCGACTGACCGAAATGGTCTTCCAGTGCCTGCGCAACAGCGTCCAAATGGGTGTCGCGGTCATTGACATTGATCACTTCAAAAAAGTGAACGACACGCATGGCCATCAGGCCGGTGATCAAATTCTGAAGCAGGTTTCTCAGGCACTTGAAAGTGTGACACGCTCCGATGAAACGCTGGCTCGATATGGGGGAGAAGAATTCGCCGTCCTGCTGGAAGACATTGCAACGGACGGGATGGCCATCGTCGGCGAGCGATTGCGAGCGACCATTGAGGAACTCGACATCAGCTTTGAAGGCACTGAGATCCCCATTACCGTCAGTGTTGGGGTTTGCTGCGGTGTCCCGACAAATAGCGAGTTCGGCTTGAAGTTATTCTCCAGGGCAGACAACGCCTTGTATCAGGCAAAGCAAAGCGGAAGAAACCGGGCGGTCGTTGACTCTTCACTCAGCTCCGCATCTGTGAGGGTTTCCCGAAGGGTGCGTCACGCGGAAACGGCCCCATTGCCTGAAGAACCGGCCATCACGTGAGCACTTCACCCGACCAGGGAAACGAATAATGCGTTGGTCGGCCGACGGCGTACTGCATCAACCCGGCGAGGGTGGTTGAAGCCATTCCACAGATAAAAAAATGAGGGATTCCGTACCCAATTACCGATTTTCCAGGCTACGTTGAAAATTGCCCTTGGCCAGTTCAATCTGTTGCCCCGTATGTCGTTGACGTCCCCCTCAGGACTGCGGGAACCTGTTAGACAAATCTCGGAGACTGTGGTGTCCGGGAATAGGGGACTAATCGTGAATACGTTACCGGACAGTCTTGTTTCTATCGACGAAACTTCTGCCGAGTACTCTGTATGTCTGCAGACGAAAGCCGGGAAGGTCTACGTTGCCGAGTTTCGGACGTTGCAGGAAGCGAAACACATCGCCCAACACGCCTGCCAGCGCGGCGACGCCACAGTGAAGGTGCGTCATGACGGCCACGATGTGCAAATTCTGCGTCAGCCGGATTGTGCGTCCGAGTAATTCAACCGGCGGATCGTATTACTGAGTCGCCCTTTGTCTTCCGCTACTCTTTCCCCATCAACACAAAATGTGTGAGGGAAAAACGTTTCCGTATGACGTTGAGCGCCGCTCGCACTGACTGACAGCCTCTGCTACAGCGTGTGACGCTGACTTGTGGCCGCGGCGAACGTCTCTGCACTTACGAGAGTCGCCTTCCCACGAGCCCCACGGCCCACATCATTTTGAAAACTGCTCTACGCGTCGTCAAATGCTTTGGTGATCTCGGTGATGGCCTTCTTGCCGTCGCCGAACAGCATCAGGGTGTTGTCGGCAGCGAACAGCGGATTGGCGATCCCGGCAAACCCGGGACTCAGGCTGCGTTTGATGACGATCACCGTCCGTGCTTTGTCGACGTCGATGATCGGCATGCCCGCGATCGGGCTGTTGGGGTCGGTACGTGCGAGCGGATTGACGACGTCGTTGGCTCCCAGAACAATGGCCACGTCGACCTGATCCATCGTGGAATTGACTTCGTCCATTTCCTTAAGACGTTCGTAGTCAATGTCCGCTTCGGCCAGCAGCACGTTCATGTGCCCGGGCATCCGCCCCGCCACCGGATGAATGCCAAACTGTACGTCCACGTCCCGATTCAGCAGCAGATTCGTAAGATCACGGACCGCATGCTGTGCCTGGGCTACGGCCATTCCATAGCCGGGAACAATCAGCACGTTCTGAGAAACCTCAAGCATCATCGCAACCTCATCGGCCGACGTTGACCTGACGCTGGTGTAGACTTCTTCGTCTGACAGAGAAGTTCCCCCGGACTGCATCGTTCCGAACAGAACGGCCCCCAGCGAACGATTCATCGCTTTGCACATGATGCGAGTCAAAATGAGTCCTGATGCGCCAACCAAGGCTCCGGCAATGATCAGCAGATTGTTGTTCAGCACGAATCCCGTCGCAGACGCAGCAAGTCCGGAATACGAGTTCAGCAGGGCAATCACGACCGGCATGTCCGCTCCGCCGATCGAAATCACCAGCAGAATCCCCAGCCCGGTTGCCACACAGGCCATCACCCAATACCACGCCTGAGCGTGTTCCGGTTGTGTCACCAGCATCCAGCCGAGGCCGATCGCCCCGACTGCAAGGAACAGGTTCAGCAGCTTTTGACCGGGAAACGACACGTCCTTGACGAACTTAAGTTCCTGAAGTTTCGCAAAGGCAACCAGACTGCCGGACAGAGTGACGGCACCGATCAGTCCCGATGCGGCAGTGGCCGTCAGCACATCGGTAAAGCAGGCACCCGAAGCAACACGCGCTGAAAACTCTTTGCCCGCCAGATACGCACCAGCAACCAGTACGGACGCCCCCCCTCCAAGACCGTTGAACAGAGCCACCAGTTGCGGCATCGCCGTCATTTCAATCTTCAGAGCCAGTATGGTGCCCACAAACGAGCCGATGCCAACGGCGATCAGCAGTCCGGTCACACCGACGATGTCCTGATGCCGCAAGGTTGCGGCTACGGCAATCAGCATCGCCAGGGCGCTCAGCAGGTTGCCGCGTACTGCGGTACGTGGTTTGGTCAGCCCCTTCAATCCGATGATGAACAGGCTGGCAGCAAGTAGATAACTAAGGTCGATCAGATCTGGACTCACGAGACTTGGTTCCGATTATGAAAGTGGGACCGGCAGAGAATCAGAGGGCATGCAGCGGAACTACTTTTTCGTCCTGAACATTGCGAGCATGCGGTTCGTCACGACAAAGCCCCCGACCACGTTCATCGTGGCAAACACGATGGCCGAAAAACCAAGTATGGTGGCCCACGGTCCGTTGTCGGCACCGGTCGCCAGAACGGCCCCCACCAGAGTGATTCCGGAGATCGCGTTCGATCCGGACATCAGCGGCGTGTGCAGCGTCGGCGGGATCTTCGTGATGATCTCGATGCCCAGAAAAACAGCCAGTACGAAGACCGTCAGCAACAAAATTAGATGAGCCGCACCTCCGCTTTGCGGAACAGCCTCAGTGACGGCCGAGACGACTTTCGCGAGGGTTTCCACCGTGCCGTCGACTTCCGCGACAGTTTCCTGCACCGCAAGAATTGAAAATAGCATGAGAGTCTTTCGGAAAAACGACGATCCGTTGTGCTTGATGTGAACATGCCGAGGACTTCCCGTCCTGGAACACGATGACTAGGGAGCTGCCGAATCGCCTGCGACGACATTTTCGTCAGCCGATTCTTCCTTCGCAGTCACAGTCGGCTCGCCACTGTCCATGGATTCGGCTGCAGAATCGGCTGGCGGTTCCAGCGGTTCCATGTTGAGTAACTCACGAATGCGACCGTTGACGATGACTTTTCCCCGAGTCAGCAGCGTATCACGGATGATCTCATCTTCTGTATCAATGTTGAGCTGCCCGTCTTTGATCATCAGCTGCAGAAAGGTGACCACATTTTTGCTGAACATCTCGCTGGCATGAACCGGTACGTCAGACGGCATATTGCACGGTCCGAGTACCGCGACACCGTTGTGGTCAATCGTTTCGCCAGGTCTCGTGACTTCACAGTTGCCACCTCGTTCTGCCGCCAGATCGACGACCACCGACCCTGGAGCCATCGCTTCGACCATTTCCGTCGTCACCAGAATCGGGGCCTTCCTGCCTGGAATTGCAGCCGTCGTGATGACGACGTCGCAGTCGGCGATGACTTTCTTCATGGCTTCGCGCTGGCGGCGATAGAAGTCTTCATCCATTTGTTTCGCGTAGCCGCCCTGAGTCTCCGACTGCCCGGCTTCCAGATCGAGTTCCACGAACTTTCCGCCCAGACTTTCGACCTGTTCACGTACGGTCGGACGAATGTCGTAACCATAGACAACCGCTCCCAGACGCTTTGCTGTCGCGATCGCCTGCAGACCGGCAACCCCCGCACCGATCACCAGCACACGCGCGGGCTTCATCAGCGGAAACATTCGCGGAGCTGCCGTGGCGGCCAGCAGCACCGCTCTGTAACCGGCCACTGTCGCCATCGACGACAGAATGTCCATGCTCTGGGCTCGTGTAATCCGTGGCACCAGTTCCAACGAGAACGCCGTGACGCCCTGTTCGGCGACCGGAGCAACACTGTCGGGAAAAGACAGTGGATCGCAGCTGGCGATCAGCACCTGTCCATCGTGCAGCAAAGACACGTCGTCCGTTGCAACGCCATCATTCGCGCCCAGTGCTCTGACCTGCAGCACGATATCGGCCTGTTTCAGCAGTTCAGCCCGATCACTGTCGATTTCGGCTCCCCTGTCAAGATACAGCTGATCAGGAAATCCGGCCGCCATTCCGGCGTTCGTTTCCAGCCGCACTTTCAGCCCGCCTTTGGTCAATACCGGCACCATTGCGGGTACCAACGCGACTCGCTGCTCCTCAGGATCCGCTTCCCTGGGAACGGCTACGACCAACTCAGAAACACTATTCGACATCAAGCACCCCTTCCGGTGCGGAGAATTCGGGAATCAATATTTTATAATGAACTAAGAATCATAGAGCATCGTACGACAGCAATACAGCGACCTGAATTACGATTCAGCCCGCTGTAATCCGCCATGGTCCGCCCGTTTCCTGAAATCAGCCACTGGCAACCCAGTTCATGCAATCCGTTGATTCGGAATTCGTCGGCCAGACGTGTGCGTCGGGTTCCGATGTCAACTTTGCGGCTGTGAACGTCAGTTCATTCGTGGCCTTGATGGATTTTGTCGGGTAGAATCAGGAGGCACGAAACCCATAGATTGCCGCTATACGTACCCACCTGCACAGTTTTGGAATTCCGAACATGGCTCGATTTTCCGGAATCATCCCTCCTGTTGTCACTCCTTTGACGCGACCGGATCAACTGGACGGTGATGCCGTCCGTCGCATCGTGGAACACCTGCTGACTGGCGGTGTAAACGGTTTGTTTGTTTTGGGGACGACAGGCGAGGGGCCGTCATTGACGTACCAGATTCGCTATGAAATGGTAGAAGTCGCCTGCGAAGCTGCTGCTGGTCGCGTGCCTGTGCTTGTTGGTGTCACGGATACGTCGCTGGCAGAGTCTCTGCTTCTTGCGGAACACGCCGCAACAAGCGGAGCAGCGGCGATCGTGGCGGCAGCTCCGTACTATTATGCCACCAGTCAGAACGCGGTTGCGGACTGGTTTCGACAACTGGCGGACTCGTCGCCGCTTCCATTGATGCTTTATAACATGCCTGGCTGTGTGGAAATCCATCTGGCGCTGGACACCGTGGTCGAACTCTCTGCTCATCAGAATATCGTGGGCGTGAAAGACAGCAGCGGCGACGTTGATTACTTTCAACAGCTGTGCCGGACGTTTTCTGATAATCCTGACTTCGCCGTTTTCATGGGGCCGGAAGAACTCATTCCGGAAGCCGTTGCGGCAGGAGCGGATGGTGGCGTTTGTGGCGGAGGCAATCTGCTGCCGCGCACGTATGTTGATCTGTTCGAAGCATCAAAACGCGGTGATGATTCGGAAATTCGGCGGCTCAGGAATGTTGTCGAACAGGTCTTCGAACACATTTACCGCGATCCGGCGGGTGAAATGAATCTGATTCCTGCTCTGAAGCTGGCCATGCGACTGCGGGGCATCTGTTCCTCGTGCATTGCCCCACCATTGCCGCCATTGACGCCCGAACACACAACTCAGGTCACCAGTGAACTGGCAACCGTGCTGAATATCGCTGGCGTCGAATCCACAACGTCTGTCGGAACGGCGTAAGTTCGCAATTCAGAGACAACTGGGCGCCAACAGAAAACGTTGCAGCCTTGCCCATCGCGTGACACGTCGAACAGGTTGGTCCGAACCTTGAACGATGTGCGATCGCAGTTTTCCTCCGCAGTCTGATCGGTAGAATCCGCCCAGAGTGAACCGAGACCGGCAGATTTTGCGTGCATGGGGGGCAAGTTGCCCAACAGCCTGATCTGAGCAATCGTCAGAGTCGACCAAGATACATGTATTCTGACAATCGTGCGTTGAAGCCACATTCCATGCTTCTGCGCCGACAAAAATCACACGATCAATGAAGAAGGTGTATCATGCGACGAGTCCTGACAACAGCCGTAGCGCTAATCATTGCCTTTTCGGTAACGGCTGGTTCCGAAGCCGAAGCCGGAAAACGCCGAGCTTCCAGGAAGGCCTCACGAGCGACGGTTCAGTCAAGTTCGAATGGCGGCTTCCTTTCCAACATGATGGAACTTGAGCGTCGCAAGAACGCATGGTTGCGAGCCAGATTCACTCGTGGCTAAAGCCGTCCGGATACGTCTGCTCTGGTGAGCGGCACGGCGCCAGCCGCCGGTTATTGGCAGTGTATACACCCGCGCCTTGCGGCTCACTGTTTCAGGTATCCGGACACACTGGCAGAGCCAGTGGCACACATCACTTCAGGGCAAACTCAGTCGGACATGCAGGGGTAGCCTGTTCTGAGTTCGCAGGAAATATTGTCGTTGTTCGCTCGGCACACCATGGTGTCGCGGAGCGTTCAACGGCAATCGGCCGCCATACAAGCTGGAAGCGCCAGCGAGTGGGTCACGTGCACTCGATAAACACTCTTGTTTGCGCTGCGAGCCTGGATCAGAATCGGCAAGTCCTTATGAGTGCTCACCAACAGAACACTCGAATTCGCTGCGGCCATCTTGTTAGCAGTACAGCCCGCGTGCGTCACGCGGCTCTACGCGCAGCGACACCGCCTGTTGTGAATTTCAGCGCCGTGACTGACGACGCGGCCTCACTCAGTACGGTGGCCACCCGAACCAATTGCTCGTCGGTCAGTTCAGAAAAGATCGGCAGCGACAGAACTTCATCTGCTGCACGGTTGCTTTCAGGAAAGTCCTCGGGGCTGTAACCAAGATAGTCGAAGCATTTCTGCATGTGCAGCGGGATCGGATAGTAGACTGCACAACCGACGCCTTCGCCACGCATATACTCCATGACCGAATCACGCATGCCGCCGCGAATTCGCAGCGTGTACTGATTAAAGACGTGACGCTGGTCAGCGGCTGTCACAGGCGGGTCAATGGAACTCAGCAGATTCAGGCCGCGGAGCAGTTCAGAATAGCGTCTGGCATTCTGACGCCTTCCCTCTGACCAGTCTTCAAGATGACGTAGTTTCACTCGCAGAATGGCCGCCTGCAGTGCGTCCAGCCGACTGTTGAAGCCGACTTCCACATGATTGTAGCCGCCAACGTCGCCATGCACGCGCAACCGTTTCAGCCGCGTGGCTAATTCGGCATCGTCGGTCGTGATCATGCCACCGTCGCCTGCTCCGCCAAGGTTTTTGGTGGGGAAGAAGCTGAAGCAGCCCACAGTCCCCAGCACTCCGGCACGGCGGCCGCGGTATTCCGCACCGATCGCCTGGCAGGCGTCTTCAATCAGCGGAATGTTGTTGCGAACAGATAGTCGCCATAGTGTTTCCATGTCTGCACATTGTCCAAAAATGTGGACCGGCATAAGGGCCTTCGTGTTCTCATCAATCGCATCCTCAACCTGCTGTGGATCCAGGTTGTAAGTCACCGGATCGATGTCCACAAACTTTGGTCGCGCCCCAACTCGGTGAATCGCACCCGCTGTCGCAAAGAAGGTGAACGGACTTGTGATGACGTCGTCACCAGGGCCAATTCCAAGCCCCATCAGCGACAATACCAGGGCATCAGTGCCGGATGCACATCCGATGGCAAAGCGCGCATCGCAGTAATCGGCAATTTCTGCCTCTAACTGGTCAACTTCTTCACCAAGAACGAAGTGCTGCGTTTCAAAAACCTGATCGACGGCCGCACGTACCTCTCCTTTGATGGTCTGGTGTTGAGCAACCAGATCGATAAAAGGCACGGGTTCCGGGGCTGTTAATTTGGTGGGATCATTAAAGGCGGGCATCGAGCGACTCCATTCGCTGCTGAACGCCGTCCGAAGACGGCAGATCTCGGGCAGACTAGGCCAAAGATTCGGGGCTGTCAAGATGTTCACAACGGCTGAGAATCTCAGTAAATCGTTGTTGAGCAAAGAGTTATCATTCTTTCGAGGGCTGAGATCCTCCTGCTCATAGCTTGTTATCGTCCCGCCGGTCGTATCAACCACAACGGTCAAAAGGATTTTTTCATCAACTTTGAGGGTGACACGGTATCCGCGGGTGGCCCTGTTGCTGCCAACAAGGGTTAAACAGCAACAGGAGGTCCGTCACGCTCTCCAACTGCAGATCGGCATCCGATTGATAAATCGCAGCCTCGTGTGCCTCCGGTGCGAGCAAACGGTGCCATCCCTGGGGTGAAACCACAGTCCGTGACTTGCACCCTCCAATTTCTGAATGATGCCATGACGGAGGACACCCGCCAAACGTGTCGCTAACCTTTGCTCTGGTCCGGATTTTCTGAATTCCATTCCTTCGCTTCCAAAGTCACACGCCCATGCGCCCATGGATTCTTTCTGAAACGAACTACACTCACGTTAAGGACTGCGAATACAGCGTCGCCGTCCTGCCAATGGGGGCCACTGAGCCACACAATCTGCATCTGCCATATGGAACGGATACGTTTCAGGCCGACGCAATCGGTTCGCGAGTCTGCGAAGCCGCCTGGAATCGTGGCGCCAGGGTGGTGATGCTGCCGGCCATTCCGTATGGCACAGAGACGAATCAGGCAAAATGTCGGCTGTCGATGAACGTTAATCCATCGACGCTGGCCTGCGTCATCAGCGACCTTGTGGATTCTCTGAATGGACACGGCATTCACAAACTGATGATCCTGAACAGCCACGGCGGCAACGAATTTAAGCCATTGCTCAGAGAACTGCACGGCAAGACACCGGTGCAGATATTTCTATGTGACTGGTTTCGAGGCATCACTGCAGATGTTCAAAAGGAGATCTTCGACGACGCCGGTGACCACGCTGGTGAAATGGAGACGGCTCTGGGGCTGGCATTCTTTAACGACTGTGTCCTGAAGAATGACGATGGTTCCGTCGTGGCCGATGACGGAGCCGTCAACGCGACTCGCTTTGACGCCATCAACAATGGCTGGGTCAGCATTACCCGCGCGTGGCATCTGCTGACAACGAATACCGGTTCCGGCAATCCTCATCCGGCAACGGCAGAAAAAGGAGAGCGTTTGATGCAGGTGATCGTTGACCGCCTGTCCGCGTTCCTTGTGGAACTGGCAGAATCCCCGATCGACGAACGCTTTCCGTTTTAGGCGTGGGGAAGAGAACCGACTGGTGAATGCGACGGCTCAACCCATTACTTTGCACTAACCGTGATCCACAAATTGCTTCCGAACGTTCCCTGACCGCTCTCATTGAGGTTCATCAATCATGAAGACGACGTGCGCGTTGCTGCTGTTTTGTTTGACTCATTCCGTCGTCTTTGCACAGAACGTGAATGACTGGACGGAAGCGAATCTGGATTCACTGGTGCAGTTGTACTTTCACTTTCATCAGCATCCGGAACTGTCGTACGAAGAAAAGGAAACGTCGGCACGGATTGCACTGGAGTGGAAAACCGCCGGGTTTGAGGTCACGTCGAACGTGGGAGGTTTCGGCGTTGTCGCATTGCTGAGGAACGGCGACGGACCAACGGTGATGTTACGAACGGACCTGGATGCTTTGCCGGTGACTGAGAACACCGGACGGGAGTATGCGTCGACGGTCGTCGTCAACAACTCCGATGGCAGCAGAACCGGCGTCATGCATGCCTGCGGGCACGATATTCACATGACCAACCTTGTCGGTGTGGCACGTTATCTGGCGTCACACAGGGACCGGTGGCAGGGGACTCTGATCCTGATCGGGCAACCGGCCGAGGAACGAGTCGGTGGTGCCAGGGCGATGCTGAAAGACGGACTGTTCGAACGATTTCCCAGACCGGATATGGCCATCGCTCTGCATGTGGCGGGTGACATGCAGGCTGGAAAAGTCGGCTATCGCAGCGGCTACGCACTGGCCAACGTTGACAGCGTGGACATCACGATGAAGGGGCGTGGCGGTCACGGATCAGCGCCGCACACAACCATCGACCCGGTCCTGCTGGCGGCAGAACTTGTCGTGTCGCTGCAGACAATTGTCAGTCGTGAGATCAAGCCGCTGGAGCCGGCGGTCGTGACAGTTGGCTCCATCCACGGCGGAACCAAGCACAATATCATCGGGGACGAATGCAAACTGCAACTGACGGTCCGCAGCTACGCGGACGATGTGCGAAAACAATTACTGGAAGCGATTGAACGTAAGGCCAGGGCGGTGGCGATGGGCTCACGTGCCCCGGCACCGATTGTCACCGTATCAGAAGGAACACCGTCGCTGTACAACGACGACGATCTTGCCGCGCGTGTGGGCTCTGTGCTGGAACGAACACTGGGTAAGAAGAATGTGGAACACGTTGAGCCGGTCATGGGAGCCGAAGACTTCAGTCTGTACGGCAAGGCTGGCGTGCCGATCCTGATGTATCGCCTTGGCAGTGTCAGCGAACGACGTCTGGAACAATACAAGGCCACCGGGCGGACGCCACCGTCTCTGCATTCGCCGATTTACTATCCGGACTATGAACTCACCCTGCGCACGGGCATTGCCACGATGGTGGAAACAGTGCTTGAGCTGATGAAGAAGTAAGTGTCGACCGCCAATGTGCCGGGTCGAGAGACGCATGCACGGGGGAGAACACCCGTGGAAGGGGTCGGAATACAAGCTATAAGCGCCAGCGAGTGGGTCTGGTGCGATTTAGAAACTCACTTGCTTGCTTACCCGCTTATCAAGACGGAAAAACCACATGAGACTCAACCGCAGAGCCGGTGGTTTACCATGAACAATTACTCCACGGACCAGTCCTGCAGCGCTTTCACGTAGGGTTTCGGCTGGGCGGCGAGAGCTTCCAGAGCATCGACGACGGCCAGACAGCCGGGCAATGTCGTCACACACGGAACACCGTGCGTCACGGATGCGGCTCGAATTCGCCCTTCGTCCGTGCGTGCTCCTTTACCGCTGGGTGTGTTGAAGATGAAGTGGATCTCCTGATTGGCCATCAGGTCCAGCAGGTTGGGTCGTCCTTCCTGCAGCTTCTTCACGGTGTTCACGTCAAGTCCGGCATCGTTTAAGACTCGTGCCGTGCCCGACGTGCAGACGATGCTGAAACCCAGTGCCAACAGACGACGAGCCGGTTCGATCATCTTCTTTTTGTACGACGAGGCAATACTAATGAACACGTTGCCGGTGCTGGGAAGATTCGCACCAGCGGCCGTTTGAGCCTTGGCGAACGCCATCGGAAACTCGTCGTCGATACCCATCACTTCTCCGGTCGAACGCATCTCCGGTCCCAGCACGATATCCACACCAAAGAAACGGTTGAACGGAAATACGCTTTCTTTGACCGACGTGTATTTCGGTACGATCTCCGACGTGACACCCTGATCTTTCAAAGACACTCCCGTCATCGCCTTGGCTGCGATCTTCGCCAACGATCGGCCTGTGGCTTTGGATACGAATGGTGATGTGCGGCTGGCTCGTGGATTGACTTCCAGAACGTAAACGGCGTGGCCATCGTCTTCGGCTTTGACGGCGAACTGAATATTCATCAGCCCGCAAACCTTCAGCTCCCTTGCCAGAGCGTGAGTGGCCGTACGGATCTCCTCCAGTACCTCACTGGACAGTGAATGTGGCGGCAGGGCACAGGCCGAATCGCCGGAATGCACACCAGCTTCTTCGATGTGTTCCATGACACCGCCCACCACAGTGTCTGTCCCGTCCGACACTGCGTCGACATCCACTTCGATCGCATCTTCCAGAAACTTGTCAATCAGGACCGGTTTGTTCGGTGATACGTCGACCGCTTCGGTCATGTACCGTACCAGTGACGTCTGGTCGTAACAGATTTCCATGGCGCGGCCACCCAGCACGTAGCTGGGGCGGACCAACACCGGATAGCCGACTCGGTCAGCCGCTGCTCGAGCCGCTTCTGTGGTGGTGGCGATTCCGTTCGGTGGCTGGCGGAGCTTCAGCTTCTCCAGAATCGCCTGGAAGCGTTCACGGTCTTCTGCGGCGTCGATCATGTCCGGCGACGTGCCGATAATGTTCGCTCCGGCGGCTTCCAGACCGCGGGCAAGATTCAGAGGTGTCTGGCCACCAAACTGCACGATGATTCCGTCAGGCTGCATGCGGTCGCAGATGTTCAGTACGTCTTCTATCGTCAGCGGTTCAAAGAACAGAAAATCCGACGTGTCGTAGTCGGTGGAAACTGTTTCCGGGTTGGAATTGACCATGATGCTCTCGATGCCCAGCTCTTCCAGAGCGAAGGCCGCCTGACAGCAGCAGTAGTCAAACTCAATCCCCTGCCCTATGCGGTTTGGTCCGCCGCCCAGAATCATGATCCGTTTTTTGCCGGATTCCTTTGCCGGAGTTTCGTCTTCCTGTTCGTAGGTGGAATAGTAGTAAGGCGTGTGCGCTTCGAACTCGGCCGCACAGGTGTCGACCTGTTTGAACGTGGCTTCGATGCCCAGTTCTTTGCGATGTTTTCGCACCTCAACCTGCGACGTGTCCCACCAGAAAGCCAGCTGCGCGTCAGAGAATCCATTTTCCTTGGCCCTGCGAATCAGCTCCGGCGATGCATCGCCCAGCCGAGTGAATTCACGGATTTCGTTTTCCAGTTCCACCAGTTGCTGCAGATTTCTCAGGAACCACGGATCAATATCCGTCGTCTCATGAATGTCTTCGATCGACTTACCGGATTTGAGCGCATATCGCAGGTAGGGCACCGACAGCTTGTTGAGAATCTCCTCTTCGCTGGGCCGGCGATCCGTGTCCCACAAATCCTTCTTGCCTCCGCCGAGCCCGAAATGGCCAATCTCCAGCCCGCGCAGAGCCTTTTGCAGAGACTCGCGGAACGTGCGGCCAATCGCCATGGTTTCGCCCACAGACTTCATCTGCACGGTCAGGGTCGGATCGGCTTCGGGAAATTTCTCGAAGGTCCAGCGAGGGATCTTGGTAACGACATAGTCAATCGTTGGTTCAAAACACGCCAGCGTTTCACGAGTAATATCGTTTTTGATTTCGTCCAGCCGATAGCCGACGGCCAGTTTCGCGGCGATCTTTGCGATCGGAAATCCCGTCGCCTTTGACGCCAGCGCACTGGACCGACTGACTCGCGGATTCATTTCGATGATCACCATCCGGCCGTCGTCCGGATTGATGGCAAACTGCACATTCGAACCACCGGTTTCCACGCCGATTTCACGCATGCACGCCAGCGTTGCATCCCGCATTCGCTGGTACTCTTTGTCGGACAGCGTCTGCGCTGGGGCAACCGTGATGGAATCGCCGGTGTGGACACCCATCGGGTCAAAGTTTTCGATCGAGCAGATGATGACA
>LWDU01043434.1_pt1 | contig 24737 bp, 17 predicted proteins | sample 727161 | NCBI WGS metagenome assembly LWDU01 (sample SAMN04566230, study PRJNA314399) | hydrothermal vent metagenome | isolation source: deep sea hydrothermal plume seawater | place: Mexico: Gulf of California, Guaymas Basin | collected 2004-07-11
AGTACGATAGAGCGTAATCGTCAATCAATGAATACGATAATGTCTGTACTGGGGAAATCCATAAGACTCTCAAGCATAACAACAAAGTCAATAGATAGGTACACCGAGGTAATCTCTTTGAAAGGCTATAAGCCTAATGGTATCAATATCAATCTACGAACATTGACCACGTTCTTAAAGTGGGCATATCGCAGAAGTCATATTGATAAGATGCCTTATGTTGAAAAGGTCAAAGTTGATGAAGCACTTCCCTCCTACCTATCTGATGTGGACTTTGATAGGTTAATCAAGGAAACGGATGAGCATTTTGCGAAGGTATTTCAGATGTATAGAAATACTGGTTGCAGATTGACAGAGCCTATTCTTGGAGTTCTTAAAAATGACACTCTTGTATTATCTGCTAAACATTCAAAGACTCGTAAGGAACGTAGAATCCTATTGAGTCCTGAAGATGTACCAGTAGTATATGAGTTACAGGAACGCTACAACGCTTGGAGAAATAAGGTCAAAGTAAAGAAGGTTAAGTACTTTGCTGATAAATACTCTAAAGAGTTCAAGCGTGTATGTAGACATAAAAAAGTCGGACTTGATAATAAGTTTCACGATTTAAGGCACACCTTTGCAGTTAGGCGTTACTTAATGACAAGAGACATCTATCAAGTAATGAAAGAACTGGGACATACTAAAGTGACCACAACTCAGATATATACTGAATTTGAAGATACTATTGATATTGAGCAGGAGTTTCCATCAATCGTAAATGCTCCAAATCAGCTTATTTTTGGCAAAATGGACACGGATTTGATGGACACAAACGGGGTCTACTCGTCCTGAAAACGCAGTTCTGTCAAGCCGGAGGTCGAGGGTTCGAGTCCCTTCGGTCCCGCTCTCTTAAACCCCGTTTTCTCGTCTAGATATCGGGGTTTTTTGTTGCCTTCTCCTGACTCTTCAATAGGACAGTGAATGATCCGAATCGTCTGTATTTGGAGTAGCTTCCAGGAGAATAAATTACCTCGCTATTTTATAAATACTATCTATCAAAGTACCATCTACCCACTTCACAGCAGAAATAACTTTATCTGATAGGTTTGGTTTTGGTACAGGGGTTTCAATCAGTTCATCTATTTCTGATTTGATTATATTTATGTCACGAATTGGGAGTCCACTATATTTTGTAGCCTTTATTAGATCATCCCTTAATGGATTGATAGCGATACCTCTTTCTGTTACTACTACATCTATTAACTCACCGGGGCCTACCAAGGTAGTCACATCATCTACAATAATTGGATTATTTTTTCGGATGGATGGAATTGCCAATATGGTACACTTACTGAATAAACAATTTTGCCAACCACCAATACCATGAAGCATTAATCCATCTGAATGAGTAACCACATTGGCATTAAAATTCACATCAACTTCTGTTGCACCCAAAACCACCATATCTACTTGGCTAGCAAAATTCCCCTTCCCATGCCAATTATAGCTTGTAAACGGCGATGTACTTACGTGTCCTGAATTTTCCCTCATGGAACGGACACCTTCCAGGTCAAATGTTTGTCCATCCAAAATATAATCCGTTAATCCTTCTTCAAGCATTTCTACCAATTGTTTTGTTGAACCACCACGAATGAATCTTGCTTTTACATTGATATCTTTCATGATCTCCTTCACATATTTTGAAAATGCCAATGAAATACCTCCCACCCCAGCTTGAAAACTAAAGCCATCTTTTATAATACCTGCAGCTTGAACAAACTTTGCTGTCATTTCTGCTATCCCTAATCTTTCCTTCAATAAGGTAATTTCCGTGGTCCAGGAAACAATTTTATCCGGTTCTCCTATTTTATCCAACACTACAACATAATCCACGTTTTGTCCTTGGATTTGCCAAGGAATGCATGGAAATGGGACAAGATTATCGGTAACAATAATCACTTTATCCGCATAAAGAGAATCAACAAGGGCAAACCCCAATGAACCACAGGCTGATGACCCCCTGTCTCCAGTGGCATTACCAAAGGTATCAGCCGTGGGTGCAGCGATAATTGCAATATCAATATGAACTTCCCCATCTTGAACGGCTTGCCAACGACCACCATGACTGCGCAGAACCCCTGTCTGACGCATTTCACCGTAGGATGCAAATCTACCTATATCACCATTCAAAGATCCTTCAACCAAATCTACTGTCCCATTTTTCATGTGATCAATAATGGGTGCATGACATGGGAATGTTGCAGAAGGAAACCAACGCAACCCTTTTACACCTAACCTATGAGATGCATCAAAAACCTGATTCATCACCAGATCACCATTTCGAAAATGATGATGGCTTGAAATAGTAATGCCATCCTTGATACCGGCTTTTTGTAGGGCATCTTTTAAAGATTGCACAACTTTGTTTCCGTCCATGGGATAGTCAGAACAACTCCGAATTGGTGGAGCTGCCTTTAATCCATCAGGTTTATATTTACCAACACCCATAAATGGAGATTGGGGAATTCCATTAATCTCTGTCGGCACCATTCGCCCTACAGCATTTTTTACCATTTTGGGTTTCATCAATGGTTAATCTTTAGTTACCAACCCGCAAGCGATCGCTAACTTTATTGTTTGTTTGGCTCGTTCAACAACCGGTGCATCAATCATTTTACCATCCAGTTCAAAAACACCGGTTCCATTAGCAATAGCCAAATCAAATCCTTTGATTATTTCCTTTGCTTTTGATATTTCAATATCTGAAGGAGAAAATTCTTCATGAATCGGAATAATCTGGTTTGGATGAATACAACCTTTCCCTTCAAAACCCAGTTTCTTGCTTTCCCTGACGGAGATCCGTAATGAATTTTCATCTCTAAAGTCCCCATGGACAGAATCAAGGGCTTGGATACCGGCAGCTTTGGCTGCATGTAAAATCATAGATCGAGCAAAAAATGATTCTTTTCCTTTTAATGTCCTTTGGGTTCCAATATCTGCGGTATAATCTTCCAGTCCTATTGTTAGTCCAATATTATTAAGAGATGAGTCTGCAATTTCGAGTGCTTTTAAAACACCACGAGCACTTTCAATAATCGGAATAATAAATACCGGTTCCTCCCTGTTACAGCCTTCCATGATTTGGTTTATTATATTATTAATTTTCACAATTTGATCACCGGTTTCCACTTTTGGGACAAGAATAGCATGGACATTTTGGGCTACAATAAATTCCAAGTCTGTGAAACCAACTTCCCCGGAATTAATTCGTACCATTCTCTCTGCACCTTGAAAGTCGGCCATTCGTAATGCATTCCGAACAATGATTCTCGCTTTGTCCTTTTCATCCGGGGGAACAGAATCTTCAAGATCCAAGATTATACAGTCAGGAAAATAGGTACCGGCTTTCAATATTTTATTTGGTAGATTTCCGGGCACGTATAATCGGCTCCTTCGAAGACGGTTCCGATTAGTCTTGAGTTTGTTCTCTGCTTTCATGGGTGGTTCAACTTCAGAATAAAGTTCCTTAACGGTTTTATCTAATTCTGATCCATTTTGTAACTGTCCAGACATAATTAGCTTAAATTATTCCGAAAGTATTAAATCAGTGAGTTGGTCAGCTACGTCCAAAATATCCATTCCGTTGGTTACTCCCAAGCATGTACCTGTAGGGTATCTCACTTTTTCAACCCAATGATTCGGGAAAGCATTCAATCCATGGAGAGCCCCACAAACACTGCCTATAACAGCACCAATCGTATCCGCATCCCGGCCATAATTACAGCCGTAGAAAAAAGATGAATTAAAATCACATTGAGTCATTTTTAGGATGGAGAAAGCTGCTGTGACTGCTTCGGGTGTAGTTGAATGCACCTCCGTCCATAATACATCGTGTAAGGTCATCCAGATATCATGGATATTTGAATTGGAATTTGCAAGATCAAATGCTCTGTCTAATTTATGCCTAAAGAATGATCCTTCAGGTACATAATCAACCACAGCATTCAATATTTCATCAGTACTGCCGTTCACCATAGCCACCGATACGGCAGCGGCTACAGCCTGTGCACCCCAGATTCCATCACGCCAGTGACTAATTTGAGCGTCAACTTCTGCCATGGTTCCGGCGCGATCTACATCACCTGCACAAAAAATACCGATGGGAGCAATTCGCATGGCAGCCCCGTCACTCATGTGATTCGTATTATGCTTTCCAGAATCGGGTGGATCAATACCATTTCTGATATTGTTCGCTGCTTCCCGTTCGCTGGCGCCGCCACGGTTTAATTCATCCAGAGAAACCACATGCTTTTTCCAGCCATCCAATACAACATCTGATGTGAGATTCCCTTTTGATTCTAAAAGCATAAGAGCTGTTAATAGTGCGAATTCTGTATCATCTGTACTCCAGGTTTTTTCGCCAGTAAAATCAGTTGTAAGACCATAATTATAATTATTATTTTTCGTTCTTGCGGCATCTCCCAAAGAATCACCAACTGCAAGTCCAATAAGTGCGCCGGCTACTTTATCTTTTAATAATTTTTTATTTTCCAGTAATTGTTCTCTAGTTATCATTATTTTGTTATCCTTTGTTAATTTGTTCTACAGTACGTTTTGCTAAATCGGTAAATCTTGATCGGTCGAATCCTTTCATACTGCTCCTAATTTGATTATTCAATGGATCTATCCATTTTCCAGGAAGGTTTTCAGCCCCCAGCATTGTGCCAACAATTGATCCAACTGTAGCACCATTGGAATCCGTATCCCAACCGCCCATGACAACATTACAGATAGATTGTTCATAATCTCCATTTCCAAAAATCAGTGCAGCTGTTACAAGAGCAGCATTGTTTATCGTATGTACCCAATGATAGTGGCCAAACTCTTCATGCAATTGATCCAATGCTGTTTCCCAATCATCTGTTACCTTTTCCAAGTTCAATGCAAAATGAATCGCTTCCGCGAATCGGGACTTTTGCGGAAGAATAGGCAATGCCTTCTGTAAGGCATCTTTTGGTGAGTCTTCTAAAAACGAATTAGCAAGTACAGCAGCAAAATACATTTCGCCATACATGCCATTCCGTACATGACTTAATCGGGCATCACGCCAAGCTAATTCAGTGGCTCTTTTTGGATTTCCTGGAGAGATCCAGCCCCATAAATCAGCCCGAATTTGGGCGCCGATCCATTCACGATATGGATTTCTATTTGTGGCTGTTTCCGGGGATAAATATCCGGAAAGTAAATTATAATAAGCAATTCGCTCTGCTGTAAATGTGGACATGACAGGCATCCTTTCTAACCAGGTTGTTCCTATATTTTCTGTGGTAAAGTCCAGACCAAACGATTCAACAACTTTCAAATTTAACATAGGATAATTCAAATCATCATCTTCAGCCATACATTCAATATTTTCCCGAAGACTCTCAACGCCACTATGCCTGTTCCATGAAAAAGTTGATTTTACTTCATCAGGAATTCCTTTTGCGGTGATATAATTTGAAAGGGGCCATGTATTATTCGATTTCAAGATTTCACGGATTTTTTGACGGGGATGCTTTTCCACGGGTTTTCCCAACATACATCCGGCAGCCCTCCCCAACCAACCGCCAAGAATCCGGTCATATAAGAAATCATCTTTAAATGATACATTACTTGAACGATTATCCGTTTTGCCAAGAATATCTTTAAGATTAGATGGCTCATTTTGATTTAAATCTTTCGGTGAATCAATCGCTTCCAACTCTCTCAAAAGATGCTCCGCATCTTCTTTGCGGTAAGTATTTTGAATCTCTGCCCATTGGGATTCAAAATCACCTACATCCAAGCCTTCTTCCCTGCGTTGGATGAGTTCATAGTCGATACATTCATTTGTATTTAAATAACGGTCGTTCATGCTTACGGATTCACAAACCGGTTGATTAATTCAATATAATTCACATCTTTCATTTTCGGGATTGAGATACCTTTTAATTCTTTTAGATGAATCGTCCATACATTATTGTCAATTGAATCAGGGTCTAACGCACCCGCCAATGCTCCCACTAGAGCCGGCACAGATTCTGCTGTTTTTCCAATTGTTGTAGCCATTGAAATTGCTTTATCAAAACTATTTTCAGAAAAATGAAGGACCGATAATGTGATTGCCAGAATTTCAGGCGCTACTGTTCCGTAACTGTATTCCCTATTTATAATATGATTTGTCAGGGCAGGAATGGCTTCAAGAAAAGAATTTGATTGACTACAAATATTCATTGCATCCTGCACAACTCGATTACTCCATGAGTTGGTAGGTAAAACTTCTATTGCATTTGAAATTATGTTTTCAATCCTTTTTCCAATCAACACCGAAGATATAGCCACTGCAATTGCTTGTGCTGCCCAAATACCATCTTCAGAATTCGTAACTGACGCATCCCTTTTAACTGCATCCATTAATACACCATGCTTGCTGTGATAAAATAAACCAATCGGAATTGCTCTGAACATGGATGAATCATCAAAATAATGCGGATTATCATGACCGCTTTCTGGCGGCATTTTCCCTTTATTCAAATTTGCCAGAGCTGTTTTAATTGCGATGCTGGCTCTTAATGGACGATCCGGATTTATCAATGATTTCCAGCCATCAACCCAATTTCCTGCATTTGGTTTGTTACCATATTCCATTAACTGTTGGATAGTGAAAGCCACCCATTCTGTATTATTTGTAGGACATAGATTAAAGTGATCTGCATTTTGGTTTAACGAATAAGGTAATGTTAAATTAAGTGTAAAATTTATTTCAGCTTCGGCATCCATTTCACGGCGTTTTCTTCGTGTCCAAAAGGGCAGTTGAAAACTGCGTTGAAACATTGCAGGCCAACTTAATGCATCCCCAATGGCTAATCCATAAAGAGCACCATTTTTTTGTTTTATAATCTTTTCCATCTCGTTAAATAATCGCTGATAATTGTGAAGCAATCTCAAGCATATTAATATTTTTTATATCTTTTATACAGGTTCCATTTACAATATTAACTCTCTGAACCCAATCAGGGCGAATTATATCAATTCCGTGTAATGCACCAAGAATTCCACCCACAATGGCAGCAATCGTATCAGAATCCCTGCCAATATTCACTCCGGCGAGAACGGCTTCTTCAAACTGTCCATCCGTTGCCGCAATGATACCAAAAGCTAACCCAATTGCTTCCGGGGCAATATCCGGCCAAAAATAATATTCACAAACGAGTGCTTCATATAATGAATCCAAGGCATGGGATAATGAATCCGCTTCTCGTCCAATTTTTATCCCTTCCTTGATAGCTCTCGCTGTCCAGGAATCATCCGGAATAACACCATAAACGCCATACAAAACATTATCCATGTTTTCGGTAATCATGGCAACGGCGATAGCCGCAGCTACTGCCTGCCCGCTGATAATACCTTCTCCAGTATTACTGACACATCCATCAATATCAGTTAATTCTCCAGCGAGATGCGGATTGCCGGCAGCCACAATTCCAAAGGGGGCAACTCTCATAGCCAGCCCATCGCTCCAACTATGAGCATGCTTCCCGGAAGCAGGTGGAAGTTGACCATTGTTTAGATTATTCAAGGCAATCACTTCACTGAATCCTGCTCCCTTATAGGCTGATGATTCTGAATAAATTTTATCCAACCATGCTCGTCCAATAATTTCGCTCGTAATCCCTAATCCATGTTCTAACAATAACAGAGCATTAAAAAGAGCAAATTCCGTATCGTCTGTTCCCTTTTGATCATCAGAAATAAAATCGGTTATCTGCCCAAACTTATCACCAATTTGTTGGGGTGTCATTCCTTCTGTTGGCGCACCCAATGCATCACCCACGGCAAGCCCTAATAAACAACCCTGTGCTTTTTTTAATTTATCCATTTATTTGATTACATTGATCTTTTTGGAATCAATCATGGTTTCACCCACGATTAATCTTGTGAAATAAGTTCCAGATGAAACAATTGAATCCGAATCTGATTTGCAGTTCCAAATCATTTCATGGGTGCCTGCCGACATGGTTTCATTGATGAGTGTTTTTACTTTTTGGCCCAGTATATTAATTATCTCAATCAGGATTTTATCTCCATGATGAGTTTCTGAAATTACCCATTTTATGGTTGTGGATGGGTTGCTTGGATTTGGAAAATTATGGAGTAAACTCGAATCCTGAATAAAACCAGATTCTGTTTCAACAATAGAAACCAACTCATTCTGCTGCTGTAATAACCATGTCCAGAAAGATTCAGAATTATAAGTCAAATCCCAGGCATTATGCCCAACACTTTCATACAAAGTCAGGTTCACATTTGCCCCATTTCCGTTCAAACGATTGTACATGAATTGTGAACCCTGCCAAGGAACGCCTGTATCCTGATCTCCATGAAAGATCCAAACATTGGTGTTTCCCAATCGTTCTACACCGGGGACATCCCTTGCTGAAATTGGAACAACTGCGGCAAACATAGTTGGATGACTTACACCATATTCCCATGCTCCGAATCCACCACGGCTTAATCCGGTGAGATAAATTCGAGATGGATCAACTGCATATTGGGAAATGATCTCCTGAGTAAGCGCATGGATGCGATCCGGGTCCCAATGGACATTATCATAAAGTTGCGGACAAAGCATGATGAAATCAGTATTCATTCCTTGTTCATATAGTAAGGGTGGCCCACCGTTGCGTATATCATCAATATTGGTGATGGCACTTCCGGAGCCATGAAGAAATATGACTAATGGCCATGCTGAATTGGATTCTACATATCCGACCGGTAAGTAAAGCAAATAATTATCTTCAATGGAATTGGAAATTATTGTGGTAAGTGTCAACGACTGGGGCGTTGGTGAATTTGCCCCGTAACTTGGTGAAGAACTTGTCAACCACTCCAAAAAAGATTCATTCGAATATGTATGATCCCAAACATTCTGCCCAAGACTATCGTAAACTGTGATTTCCACATTCTCATTGCCACAATAATAATCCAGTTCGTAATACATATTTTCCGCATCTTCCACAGGAACATTATCGTCCAGCGCACCATGAAATATTTTAACATCAGGAGCGCCCATTCTACAAATTTCAGTACAGGCAGGAGCCCCCATTGGAGCAATCTTTGAAAATATGGATGGATAACTGACAGACGATTCCCATGCGCCAAAACCACCAATATCACCTATACCGGTAACAGACAAATAGGCATTATCAATATGATACGAATCTCCCAAATGATCCATCAATGCCATGATTGCATCCGGATCCCAGTGGGTATTTTCAGGTAATTGTGGTGCCACGAGAAAAAAATCATATTCCAACCCATCTTCGATCAATGCCGGCAATCCAACACTTCTGATAAAATTAATATTATCGATACCTTCTATTCCTGTGAGAAATAAAACGAGTGGCCAAGCTTCACTGGGTGTATATCCATCAGGAATATAAAGGAGATAATTAAGGTCAATATTTTTCACTATTGCGGTTGAAAAATTTCCGTATTCCGGTTCTGTTCCAAAAGATAATGAAATGAGAAAAATGATTGAAATTATTTTTAAAGTGGATTTCATTTTTGTCTTTCATTATTGATTGAAATAACATTCCCAGATTCAGCATTAAAAAAATGTGCTTTTGACATATCAAAAACCAAATCTACCTTTTGAGCAATTTCCAATTGGGTTTGCGGGTGAACTCGCGCAATTAAATTGTTAATTCCGGTGGTGATATGAATAAACGATTCATTTCCGATGGGCTCTACTAATTCTACTGCCAATGAAACTGAACATCCCTTTTTAATATCTAAACTCTTTTCTCTTATATGGATATCTTCAGGTCGAATACCAAAAGTGATTTCTTGTCCATTAAAGGATTTAAGATATTTTCCGAAATCTTGTGGTAATAGAAACGAGCAATTCCCGTCATCAAATAAAAGGCCATCATTATTGACAATCTGCCCCAGCAGCAAATTCATAGATGGATTTCCGATGAATCCCGCCACAAACTTATTTTTCGGTGAATTATAAAGATTAAGCGGAGTATCAATCTGTTGGATCAATCCATCTTTCATTACCACAATCCTGTCCCCCATGGTCATAGCTTCAATTTGGTCATGGGTTACATAGATCATGGTAGTTTGAAGCCTTTCATGGAGTTTTGATATTTCGCTCCGCATTTGGATACGCAATTTTGAGTCTAAATTCGATAACGGTTCATCAAAAAGAAAAACCAATGGATCACGAACAATAGCCCGACCTAAAGCGACCCTTTGCTGTTGGCCACCTGATAATTCTTTCGGTTTCCTGTCCAACAATTCTTCAATATTAAGAATCTTTGCGGCTCGATCCACTTTACCCTGAATATCGTCTTTACTGTATTTCCGCAACTCTAAACCGAAGGAAATATTTTGAAAAACAGACATATGGGGATACAGTGCATAATTTTGGAAAACCATAGCAATATCTCGGTCTTTTGGCGACACATCATTCACAAGGTTGTCCCCGATAAATAATTCACCTTCCGTAATATCCGTCAGCCCGGCAATCATTCGCAATAATGTAGATTTACCGCAACCGGACGGACCCAATAACACAATCATTTCCTTGTCTTTGATCTCCATACAGAAATCATTGACGGCAATTATATTTTTGTCAAAAACTTTTTGAATATTCTTTAAGGTAACTTTCGCCATTTAATTTTCTAAATTATTTTTTTGATTATTTGTTTCTTTGATATCGTGAAAGTACAAGGTTGCTTTCTATTTCGATTCTTTCGGCCGCTTCATCAACGGATAATCTCCCAGCATATAATTCCTGCAAAATCGGGTTCGCCACCCGTCCTTTCCATTCCGAATAACCCGGTGTTCCCAGCCAAGGTCCCACGGTTAAATGGTCTACCGATTTTGTTACAATATCCCAACCATCATTCGCTGTATTAAAAGGCGGGAGTTCAAAACAGGACTTTCTTGCAGGAAGCATCCAATCGGATCGGGCAAGTTTAGCCATATTTTCAGTGTTAAATGCAAAGCGGATAAAATCGAATGCATCTTTTTGTTTTTTTGATTTTTTCGGTATGCTGTAGGTTTGGGTGTTGATCCCGGTTTTTTGTGTTTTGCTAACCAATGGCGGCATGACGCCCCAATGAAATCCTTCCGGTGCATTTTCTACCAATTGTTGTCTCATGGCAGCGCCCATACCAATTACCATAGAATAACGGCCGCGCATGAATCCCGGAATTATCTCTGTTCCCGATTTCCCAATACTCTCCGGGGCCATACATTTTAATTCCTGGTACATCTTCATAATTGAATTTAAAAGCGCCTTCTCCTCATCGCCTACACGAACAACATATTTCCCGTTTTCTTTTGTGAAAAATGAACCGCCAAAACTAATGGAATGATTCATAATAAGATTTGCGGAATTTCTTAATCCCATGCCGATTCCCCATTGGTCAATTCTACCATCCTGATCTGTATCGTGGCTTAATTGCACGCCTATTTCCATCACTTTTTCCCAAGTCCATGGTTTTTCAATTGTGGGCGGTTCAATGTTATTTCTTTCAAAAATATCTTTGTTATATAATCCCACCCAAGATTCCATGAGAAAAGGGATTCCGTTAATTTCTCCTGAAGGCTGTGTTACTGATGCCCAGGCAACATCTATAATATCATTTTTCATTTCTTCTTCAATAAAGGGTGCAAGATCTGTCAGGTATCCTCGATTGGCAAAATCCACAATAATCGTAGATTCATAATGAAAAATATCCGGCACACCATCTGTTTCAAAAGATGTAATCAAATAATCATAAATGGAGCTCCAACTGCTTTGAATATATTCAACTTCACGGTCAGGATTTGCTTTGTTCCATTGTGCCACCATTTCCCTATTGGCTTCAATTAACTGCTCTTGCCAGGCGAGACTGACAAATCGAATTTTATCAGATGTTTCTCGTGATTTTGAAAAATCTATCAGCGAATCGAATATTAAATAGATCACGATCAATCCTGCGCTGATTTTTATCCAGTTTTTATAATTCATGACAATAACCTAAACCTTTACCGAGCCTGTCATCAGCCCTGATTTGAACCCTTTTCTCATAAAGGTAAACAGAATCAATGAAGGAATTGTTGCTAAACAACTGGCGGCGGCTAACAACCCGATTCGGGCCTGCCCTTCCATCCCGGTAAATCTGGAAAGTTGAACAGGAAGCGTAACATTTTCCGGATTTTTCATCAATACCAGGGCAAACAGGAATTCATTCCAGGAAATAATAAATGCAAAAATGGCAGTGGCGCCGATGGCCGGCATGATTACCGGAAATAAAATTCTATAAACATATTGCAGTTTTGTAGCACCGTCAATAAATGCCGCTTCTTCCAATTCCAAAGGAATATTCTTGATATATCCGTACAACATCCACAATACAAATGGGAGCTCCCAGACTACATAGACCATGGTTAATCCGAAAATGGAGTCTGTTAAATGCAAGTATCGTAATACCATGTACAGAGGAATAATAATCAAAATGGCCGGGAATATCTGGGATGCCAATATCCAGCCAAGCACTGCATTTTTTATATTTGTCTTAAATCGAACCAAAGAATAGGCAGCTGGCAAGGCAATCATCACAGTAATAGTCATTGAAAAAATACTAACCACCAAACTGTTGAAAACACTCTGGATAAGATTACTATCATTCAGGATGGATCGGTAGTGATCGAAATAAAAATCTTTCGGAATAACATGGATGCCGCCGGTCAGGATTTCTGCCGTACTTTTAAAAGAGATTGACACAAGCCAAATAAATGGAAATACAAGGTAGATCAACAAGATTAGCATAATGATCTGTTTAATCCCTTTTAAAACCATATCTTGGACATTATTAATCTGCATTATGTTTTAACCTGTTCTTTGAATTGGATACGCAAATAGAAATACAGTACCACCGATAAAATGATAATCATCACATTACCGATGGCTGCTGCATAGCCCACATATCCATAGCGAAATGCTTCTTCATAAGCAGCCAGCATGGGTAATCGCGTTAAGCCGCCGGGACCCCCTTGTGTCAATACCCAGACTAAACCAAATGAATTGAAATTCCATAAAAAGTTCAGAGAAAGGACCGCTGCCAATGTGGGTTTCAATAAAGGAACGGTGATCCGGGTAAATTCTTTCCAAATCCCAGCACCATCCATTTTGGCAGCATCATAAACCCCTGTCGATATATTCTTTAAACCGGCCAAAAGAAAAATGGTTGTCTGCGGTACGCCGCCCCAAATTCCTGCCACAATAACAGCCGGGATTACATGTTCAAAACTGGATAACCAGTTTATTGGATTCACAATCATATTCATTTGCATCAAAACAGAATTCAAAATGCCTGAATCCGGATCATAGATCTGGCGCCAAACAATGCCGCGAATAATGGGTGGCATAGCCCAAGGTATGATGATTAACACACTATAAATCGAGAAAAACTTGATTCGAGAATGCAGCAACAAAGCTAAACCCATACCAAGAATTAATTGACCAAGGGAAACAGCAATTGTCCACACAATGCCTACTTGGAATGATTTCCAGAAATAATGATCATTAATAAGTTGAAAATAATTCTCGAAACCATTGAATTTGATGCTGCTGCCCAAGGTATAATCGGTAAACCCGAGATAAATTCCTCTTCCTAATGGTAAGAGTGAAAAAAGAATTATGGGTATCAGAATAGGTAAAAGAATTTTGAGCTGGGAAAACTCCTGTGATTTTTTAAGAGAATGCTGATTCATCGGTAAGACAGATTAACCACTAGCGATTAATAAATCACGATTATAATTGATTTTTTTTGGATGAACTTTTTATAAATGCATGAATCTCATTCAAATAAGGAATTGAAGGTTGCGCACCTACTTTTTGAACAGAAAGTGTTGCCGCTAGGGATGCAAAAATAGCAGATTCTGTCAGCCCTGAAAAGTTATACCTGCACCGGTTGAATCAACCACATCTACTTTATGGGCGGGAATCAGTTCATTGAATCCATTATAAGAAACAAATACTCCTTCCGCACCTAATGTGATTAAAACTGAATCAACTCCATGTTCATGAAAAAATGTCGAAGCGTTATTCATGGATGCTTCGCCATTGATCTTCAACCCGGTTAGTAGTTCAGCTTCAACCCGGTTTGGGGTAATTATATTGATATGTTCTAAAAGTTCTGTCGAAAAGTTTTGTGTCGGAGCAGGATTTAGTATGACTTTTATCCCATTATTTTGTGCCAAGGATGCTGCCGTTATTACTGTCTCAATAGGGCATTCCAATTGTAATAGCATCATATCAAAATGACTAAACTCATGCTCAAACTGAATAATATCCTGTGGCGTTAAATTTGAGTTAGCTCCCGGCACAACCACGATGCAGTTTTCACCTTGTGGATTCACAACTATTGTTGCTGTCCCCGTTGGTAAATCTTTATCCTTTTTAACCAACCGAACTTCTACACCCTGTTTTTTTAATGCTTCGATTGCATCATCGCCATTATGATCCATCCCAACATTAGCAATAAAACAAACCTCCGCTCCAGCTCGAGCAGCGGCTACCGCTTGATTCGCGCCTTTTCCTCCGGGTCCACTATTAATTAATTCTCCTAAAACAGTTTCACCTTTTTTTGGCAATTGATTGGTTCGTATTGTAATATCTTTATTATAACTCCCAACAACGACAATTCTATTTTTCTTATTCGTAACCATGTTCATTAAGAATTAAATCCAAATGAAATAATTTGTACTTGCCTTAAAGATTGGAAATCCAGAAATGCGTAATTAATAGAAAACATTCTATTCCCAAGTAAATAATTAAATCCAAAACCCAGTGTTATACCTTCCGAATCATAATTAAAACGATAACCACTTCGAAGAAAAAGCATTTCCTGAAAGACATATTCGATGCCAATATTAATTTTTTCAGGGCCATCACTTTGTACTTTCCCATCAATAGCGACTGTTAGATAATTCTTGTTTTCATCATTAATAAAAAAGTCATAAGCAACACCCGTGCGAAATTCAAGGGGCATGCGAATGTCCACGGGTTCAGATTGCAACTCTTCACTATACCCAACAAGATGCGTATCCGGGCCAAAGTTTCTGGCAATGATAGACAATCTTAAATTATTTAAACCAGTATAATAATATGTCGAAAAATCGACAGCCCAATTATTCATTCCTGTTCCAGCAATCTTTTCACTTATGTAACGAATACTTCCGCCCAATGAAAGTCTATCAGTAATCATTTTTGCATATGAAAGTCCAATAGCAAGATCATAAGCTGTGAAATAATTACCTGTAACTAATGGTGAAGTCGTTCCTCCTTGCCCTTCTTCGTGTATGGTTTCCGGTATATTACCATAATCAAGACTTACAAAACTCAATGCTAATGTGCCTAATGTGCCAAACCTTTTTGCTATAGAAACAGAATTGTGTTTTATGTCTGCAAGCCAGTTCATAGAATTGAATTGGACATTGAAAGTGTTAATGCCAGCCAGATTTGCTGGACTTCCAAAGACCGCATTTGCATTATGATTGACTAAATAAACACCACCCATGGCAGCTTGGTGGGGGTCACCATTGATTTTTAAAAATTGCCATCCAGACTGCCCAGCCCTTTTAATGGCTGTCGGATCTATACCACTTTGGCCATAAAGGGTTATAAAAGACAGGAAAAAGATTGAAGGAATTATTTTGCGAGATATATTTACCATTATTGGCCAGAACATTTTGAAAAAATACATCATTTTACAATTGCCAATTTCCCAACAAAAGATTCACCTTCATGACCGGATACTAATGATTCTATTAAATAAATATAAACCCCTGGTGCAACTCCCAATGCCCATTGTGTTAATTGATAGTCCATGTTTGCAATCGTACCCCATGCCGCTGCCCCTGTACCGTCATTATGCTCAATTTCTCGCACAAGATCTCCGACTAGAGTATAAATCTTTATTTTCGCCTGACCAGGCAACCCCAAAAATTGTATCCTGTATCTTTCTCCTGTGCCATATAATCCGCTGTGTTGCCGGAAGGGATTTGGCACTACATATACATTTTGGGGGAATTCATCATTCTGGGATATAGTTGGATACACAGGAAACCTATTGTTATTTACTTTTCCACTCTCATTATTATCACTGTCATAAGTTGTGACAGTGTAATAATACCCGACAGAAGCTTCCACATCTTGGTCCTCATAGTACACCATACCATCTATTATTTCTACAGAGGTTTTCGGAATATCAACTAATAATACCCACGGACCAATTGTGAAATAAGTTGACCGGTATATCCGGTATCCTTCAAAATCATTGATACCCAAAATCGGGTCCACATAGGTGCTGGGTATATGCGGCCACTCAATAATCAAATACCCGGGTTCTGAAGTAATTATTAAACTATTCTCTCCATTTGTTGGGGTTGGCGGGGGGTGTATTTCAGGCAGCATATCCTGGGAATATAATTGTTTGACAGCGTTCACATTTTTCAATAAGGAGTCAAGGGATGCTGAACTTAATAAATTAAGGTTTTCTATACCGCCTTCTACAATTCGTGCACGATCCATTTCGCCCATCACCTCAGCGAATACAATTTTTATCTTTTCATAGGGTGCTAAAGAGAATGGTCCTACGCTTAATAAAAAAATAGGATTTCTCTCATATTTATTTCCGCCTTCTCCTCCTGTTTCACGGGCATCATCCCAAGACATCCTGGGCTGCTGGTGGGTCATCACCTGTTTAAATAGGGCTGGCTCATCAACAGAATGAATAAATATCCTGTCTTCATAAGGTGCATTAGTTGCTCCACTCTTTGAACCATATTCTAAAATATTTTGGTATACGTTACCACCAGCCGAATCCAATACAACTGCAGTTAAATAAGCCGGGGCATCAAATTCATGTTCTTTTGAATTGGGTTCTTTTATGTCTCTGGAATCAGCTATGTCGCCTTTTTCAGGACCAACCCCAAAATCATATTGTATGGGTGTTTCATTTTCCCAATTAAAACTCCAGTCGTCAAAAAAATAAAATAAATCATGATCTTCATCCCAGCCATATTTTTCATCATTCCTTGTGTAACTACGAACTGTAAATAATAGACTATATCGCATTCCAAAATAAAGATCAGTCAAGTTTGAAAATCTCTTATTTGTTATTTCAACTTCATGGATGATAAAATCATCGTATTTGGGGTAACTCCATACGCGACTTGTCCGTCTGATTTCAACCTCAATCCCATATACATAATGAGAGCCTGCTACAACTTGCTCCCCTTTTAATTCGATGTTTTCTAAATTGTAATTAGTAGTCATTAACGCTTCTTCTACTGCGAAGACGTCTACCCCTGATGGGAAATAACGAGTATCTAACGAATAAGCATATTCAACATCATTCCGTACACCATAAATAGCATACCCTCCTGCTCCAATATAATTTAACGCATCTTGAATATTTGGTCCTTTGGAGTATCCGGGATAATCCAAGCCGTGAAATGAATTCACTATTTCTGTCGGATCTCCATATTGAAGTGAATTGTGCACTGTTGCCCATAATTTGCCCCTGGTGAGTGTTTGTTTCGACCAACCCTGGGCCACTAGACCTGATTGCATTAGAATTATTAAAAATATAAAAGTAACATCCCGTATTGAAATATTTGCTATAGATATTGCTCTATAATAGTAGAAGATGTTTTTTATTAAAACTAGTTTTCTTAATAATTTCATTAAAAATCTATTTTGAGCTGGAAATCTAATTGTTTTGGCGGCACCTCATAAGTATACCACTCCCAGACGTCAGGCTCCCCAGAAAAAAGGTTTTTCGGCAGTCTATCTTCAGATGGTAAGTCAGTATTCTCATGATAATACTTGAGTTGGTCATGGTGCAAAAGCCTTAAAAATTTAGAATCGAAGATGTTCCTAATATCCAAGCTGATCTCAGCACGTATTTTGCCAAGCGTTACCCCTTTTGAAACTTTTAAATTAACCTGGTGGATGCTAAACCATTTCTTGTTATTTGGACGGGTTGATAGATCACCGGGTGGGTGATAAGTATATGGAGTACCGCTCCTCCACCAAAAATAAGTATAGGCATGAATATCACTAAATGGTTTTATTCCAAAAACAGCTGGACCTTTTTCAGGACCTAAATCTAAACTGATCCAACCTTTTACTTTTTCAAAGCCACTCCAGATCCGCTTATCCATAGATAATCCTATCGGCAGGTCAACATATTCAGAACCTGGTTCATTCAGTCTGTTGTATCCTACACTCCCACTGAATGACCAGTAAATATCATAGGTTATCCCAGCATTTATGGCTCTGTTTAGCTTAGTTTCCAAAACAGTCTCAACACCCCGTGTGTCCGAATACCCACCATTACTTACCATATATGCTTTTGTTGCAGTGTATTCTTTGCCATATAAACCTGTAATCACAGATGCTTCTTGATCAGAGTCTTTGTAGTATCCAGTAAAATCAAACTTGATTTTATTTTGATATACAAGTTCAAGACCTAACTCATATTGAATACTTCGTTCATAACCCAGTTTCGGGTTACCATAAAACCCCTGCCATTCTTCCATATAAGTTATTTGATCAGCAAATGGGTCCAATGTTGTAGACATGTCTGTTGTATAATTAACAAATGGGAATCCTAACATTTTGGACCAAGATGGACGTTGATAAAAATGTCCATATGAAAAATGTAAAAGTGCATTATCGCCCATTGGATGAGAAAGCCCTAATCTCGGAGAAATTTTTAATTGTATTTCTGTTGGCTCTGTTTCAGGTTCTCCCGGGAATCCCATTGGTTTAAACGGATTATGCCCCGGAGTTGTTGTTTGAGATGCTGTTGGATCAAACATATTGGCAGATGCATTTCGATTTTGATCGAAATAATCAATTCTGAATCCACCGTTTAATATGATCTCAGGGTATTCGATCAAATTTTGCAAGTAAAAATGCCCCTCGTACGGTTTGCCTTGAAAAACATTATTCAAATTCCATCTGCCACCTCCTTCATGAGAAGCCATGAAATGTTCAAAATCAATATCAAATTTCTTCCACCCAAATCCCAATTTTATTTGCTGGTTTTTGATGTACTGATTTGTAAAGTCCAATCTGATTTGCTGCACGTTGCTTTTACTTCTGTCCCATGCATGATAGTATCCTTGATCACGGAAATTAGTAACCATTAAAAAAGTATCATCTCTTCTAGCCCATAAACTATCCGGCACCACATCATACCGATCTGAACGATCCATATCATCATTTAATTGACTAATATTGAATTTTAGAAATGAATTTTGATTCAGGAATAATGTTAGCTTGAGGTATACTTGGTCCCATTTTCTTAATTCGGGGAAATGGTCATAGATTACACCCATTGGATTGTATTTATTTTGATCATAAGGACCTGCAACAATAGTTGCCCCTAGATGACGATGCTCCTCTGAACCCTCCCATGTATCAATATTGGAGTTATTGCTGGCAATTAAGTAATCAGCAGCACTTGAATACCTACTTACCCCACCCGTTAATGCTGTTTCGCGTTCACCTCTAAATCCACCTATACGAATTTGAAATTTTTTAAATAAATTAAAATCCAGATATCCTTGAATATTTTGATCTCTATTATATGGAATAGACTGAGGGAAAATACCCACACCATTTTTTTCTCTACTTGAGAATAAAAAATTTAAACCCTTAAAAAGAGAACCATAAAGTGTGGTTTCGTAAGACCATTCATGACGTTTCGTATAATTTCCTAATACGGGGTCTGGAGTACTCTGTTCCTCCCACATGGCTAGAAGTTCCTGTGGGTGTTGCTGATGATAAGCACTGATTGGATTCTCCGATTGCTCTGTCCAATAATCAATACCATATCCGGTGATATCGTGATTATCCCTGCTATATATATTGCGTCCGAAATGATACTTACCTGCTGGTCGCAATCTTGTTAACACAGTACCATGGATGCCTTGTGTGGTCATTTTTTCAACCACATTGACAACCGCAGCTCTTGCTTCACCATATTCAGCGCTGTATCCACCTGTCATGACTGATATTTCTTGTATTGCAGAAAGATTAAACGCAGTAAAATTATCTGAAAACAAACCACTATTTGTACTGATGCCATTTATAAAAAAAACACTTTGTATTCTGGAATCACCCCGAAAAGTATTTTGAAAAATTCCAGCTTGGGTTTCCAAAACATCCCTAATGTTTTGGATGGGTTGTCTTTCTATCATTTCACTGCTAACTATATGTTTACTTGCAGTATTACTTTTATCTATCAGGGGAGTTTCTGCTATTACTATTACAACAGCACCTTTAATAACCTCCTTTTTTAATGCTCTGTCAATATGGGTTGTTTTATCGGAACTCACCTTAAGTTCAACTTGACTTACAATTTCATACCCAATATAAGAAATTGAAATCGTGTATGAACCCGGATGTACATTAATGATGGCAAAATCACCTGATTCATCGGTAGTACTGCCTTGATAGGTCTCTTCGATAATGACGTTTGCACCAATGAGGGGCTTACCAGATTCCAAATCTGTTATCCTCCCAACGATTTTCCCTACATTTGCAGCAATCAATAAATTAGATAATATGAATAAGGAAAGACCTTTAAAAAATTGAATTCTTTTAAACATTAACTATACTTTCCACCAACGGACGGCCGATAATTCGACCGACCGTTGGTTCTTGTAGTAGATTTTTGTAATTAAACTGATTTTAAAAAATCATTTTAGAAACATCATCTTTCTTGATTGAGTTATTTCTCCAACACTTATCTTATAAACGTAAATACCTGATGTCGCCAATTTGCCATCATTTGTTCTGCCGTTCCACACAATAGAATGATTTCCACTTGGTACACGTGTATTCAACAGGGTACGAACAGTATTTCCAACTAGGTTTACGATTTCAAGTTTAACATGAGTGTTTTGTGCTATGGTGTAAGAAATCGTTGTACTAGGGTTAAATGGATTGGGATAGTTTTGTGCAAGCATAAATTCTGTAGGTAATTCTGCTGTATTATCAGTAGATAAGACCAGATCATTATTGTATACAGAAAATCCGCCTGATTTTTCTGCAACATATGCATAACCATCTCTTACAGTAATTGCCCTTGCGACATTAAGCGGATCAATACTAGCTACTTCTACAGGAGCGGTGATATCAGTAACATCAAATACTTTAATTCCACCTTCTTCTATATTAACATAGACATAATCTCCTTCCCTAAAGGCATCCCCATCCCAACTACCACCGGTAAAAACAGTACTAACCTGGGTAACATCTGTCAAATTACTGATGTCATAGATCCTTAATGTATCAAAGTCATGGACATAAGCGTGACCGGCATCCAGTGACAGCCAACTTGTACCCGTAACTAGAGCTACAGTGTCTTGCAGGGATGGGCTCTCAGGTGAACTAATATCATAGAAATACAGTGCACCCCAGGTACTTTGTACCATTGTATTTCCAAAGGCTGCTACACCTTCACCATAGCGGCCATTATCCGTGCTACCAGCAGCGTATCCGACCAAGGTTGGTGAACTCGCAGTCGCTACATTTACAATCCCAATACCATTATTTGCAGTTGCTGCATAGACATAATCACCCGCTATGGCCACATCGTTTGTTCGATCTTCTATAACCGTGGTAAGCCAAACAGGATTTGCGGGATCCGAGAAATCGATGGGTCGTAAGCCACCATACCTCGTACCTGCGAAAACAATATTGTCCTTTTCAACCACTTTCTTTACCATTGCTGTATCGGCTAAATGAATACTTCCTAATTCAGTCATAGCAGATGGGTTTGTGATATCAATAGCACGTACATGGTATCTGTAGGCTAGATATGCTGTATTACCACTTAAGAGACTACTGTAGCATAAGCCATGAGCCGGTGCCACAACTGCAACAGCTCCTGATACACTCATATTATTTGGGTCCGAAACATTTACAGCACTAAGTAAGTTTACCTCTGCAGCAAATATATGGCCTGTCTGTGTGCCACTCATATTTATTGAACCAAAAGAGACCTTTCGCACCACTCCATCGGTATCATAGGTAGTTATGGTGGTTGGTGCACCGGGGTCAGAAACATCAATTACAGTAATGCCATATTCCCTTGTTGCAATATATCCATAGTTTCCATCGAACATAATGTCTGCATTTTTTGCGTTTGAAAGCGTTGAAACATAGGTAGGATTCGTGGGGTCAGACACATCAATTATATCAATCCCACTACTCCAAACACATGAGTAAACATAATTGGAAATAGGCATTGCATCTTGAACCCATCCATCATTCTCTAATGTGCCCGCTAGAAATGCATTTGTTGGATCAGAAATATCGAAGATTTCCGTGCCTGCACCATTACCAAGGTATGCATAAGGTGATGAAACATTGATACCTTCAGCGTACCCCGAACCAGATCCACCTGCCAGTGTTACAACAGATGTTGGGTTTGCAGGATCACTGATATCGATAATCTGCATTCCTGAACTTCCTACGGCCATATAGGCATAGTCTCCACTAACAGCCAGTCCTTCTCCATACCCAGAAAGTGCTGTAGTGGAGAGTAAGGTTGGGGCTGTAGGATTCGTCACATCAAGTATATTTAAAGATGAACCTGATACAAACGCATACGTCACTCCTGAACTGACCTTCCATACAATATCTTCCACCATGTCATCCAGCGTAATAGAAGCTGCTGTATATGGATTAGCTGGATCTTCAAAACTTGTTATGGTGAAAACATTACCTATTCCATAGTAAACTAAGTCCCCATAATTAGCAACGGCTCTGATTTCGCCTCCTCCGCCGCCCCAGTTACCCAACATAGTCATATTATCTGCGTATGACGTGGAAGGGAAGATGATAGCCATTGACACTAATATTTCCATCATTTTTATTTTATAACTATTTTTCATTTTCTTTTCCTTTTTTTCTTTTTTTGAGATTAAAAGTGATTTATTAGGGTATACCCTACTCTTGATTAACTTTTTTTCAAACCATCTGATTTTTCTCCTTAATTAAATATTTATTAATTCCTCTGTAAATTTATTTTGATTCTTATTTATATCATCTTTTTCTACATCCAATTTCAACACAGAATCTCGCACAATTAGTTCTGTCGGAATAATAACGCCATCTTCATTCTTATCTCCATGGGATACGTCGTTGATTTTAGATATTAACAGATTAAAAGCAATTTGACCTATTTCATTCGTTTGTTGCGCAATCGTTGTCATAGGTGTTCGCATATAAGCTGAATATGGCTGTTCATCAAAGCATATCAATGATATATCTTCGGGAATAGATAAACCATTCTCACAAATCGCTTTGATTGCCCCCAAGGAAATCAGGTTACTTAAGCCTAAGATAGCTGTCGGTCTTGGATTTCTTTTTAATATAATTTTCGTCCAAATATACCCATTCCGCTTTCCAAAATTGTCACCCACAATTAGTTTTTCATCCAAAGGGATTGATGATTCTACATGCGCATCCCTAAATCCACGCACACGTTCGTCATTTACGGATGTATCTGTTTTACCTTGAATGCATGCAATACTGCGATGATTCATCTGAATAAGATGGCGGACAGCTTCCAAGGCTCCTCTATAATTATCCGAAACAACAAAAGGACACTTTAGTCCTTTAATTTTACGATCAGCAACAACAAGAGGTATATTTAATTCAATGATTCGTTTGAGGTCTGTTGAGTTTGAACCTACTGGACAAATTATTATTCCATCAACTCTCCTGCTCTTCAATAAATGAATAGATTCACTCTCTCCTTCACTGGATTCCTGACTGTCTGACAATACAATAGAATACCCAGATTTTCGGGCTTCATTTTCAATAATTTTCGCGATAGATGCAAAATATGGATTGGCAATATCTGGAATAATTAAACCAATTGTATTTGATTTATTTGTTTTTAAACTGCGGGCTAATTCATCAGGGACATACCCCATATCTTCTGCTGTTTTGAGTATGAGATTTGCCGTCCCATCACTGATCCTATATTTTTCATATTTCCCACTCAGGACCCGAGAGACTGTTGATATTGAATAACCCAATGTATTGGCTATCGTTTTTTGCGATGCTCTTTCTTTTTTTCTCATTGTAATTATAAATTACTTGCGCAATCGTTTGCTCAAAGGTAGTTAATGAGAAAAATAATTGTCAAGTATTAATTTAAAAAAACGTGCATCAAACGTCCTAATCGTCATGATTTATCATAAATTCAACACATCTGGAATTCTATCAATCTCTCTTGGCTTTTGAAATGCCCTTGCCCCAAATCATCCGAATACGGCGATGAAATCACCAGGCGAGCCTACTACCCGTCTTATTCTATATCATCACACCCAAAATGGAACGACAGTACTTGACAGTAGATTCCAGCATTCGACAGGATAAGTCAGGATAACCGGTAATTCGACTTCAAACCTTGGCTGTTTTTGAAATTATAATGACCGCTAGCGAAATGTTTTTCATTACATCTTTATTTATTAAGGATTAGTCTGACAGCAAAGCAACTGTCCCAACCACCTGTTATTTACCGGACTTTTTTATTTTTAGAAAATAATCCGCCTGTATCTCTTTATATATTAGGAGTTACGGGAGCGTAAAATATTGGCCTTTTTCCTGTCAAGCCGGAGGTCGAGGGTTCGAGTCC
>LWDU01040027.1_pt1 | contig 24735 bp, 16 predicted proteins | sample 727161 | NCBI WGS metagenome assembly LWDU01 (sample SAMN04566230, study PRJNA314399) | hydrothermal vent metagenome | isolation source: deep sea hydrothermal plume seawater | place: Mexico: Gulf of California, Guaymas Basin | collected 2004-07-11
GCGGTAGGATTTCCTTGCGGAAGATCGGCGCCCACGACTGCTCCAGAAGTTTCCTGCGTCTCGGACCAAGATGATCCAAGGGATCGAAGATGTTGAGCGTTTTGTGTCTTTTGTGTGAATCATGAACGCTTACTACAAGTTGTTGGTAGTACAGATATTATATCACTTCTCGTGAAAAACAGTCAAACGCTTTACTGATTAATATTGTTTATTTTCAGTTAGTTGAATGAGGATTTACTTTTTGCGGGACCGTCAATAATAGACCGAGAGGGAACGATGCCCTATCATGGAGAGGATCCAATTTGACCGCTTGAGTCCGGCCACACTCCCTATTGCTTTGCAAGGAAGGCAACAACGATTTTGAACGAGACCACCCAACCCAAGCCCACTCCGGAAGCCAAGCAAGACGGCGGCAAGCTCGTCTTTTTCGAGTTCATTGTGCTGGTGGCGGGGATGCAGTCGTTGACGGCACTGTCCATCGACGCCATGCTGCCCGCGTTTCCGGACATTGGACGCGATCTCAATGTGTCCCCTGCGAACGATGTGCAGTTGGTGATCATGGTGATGTTCCTGGGCATGGCGCTCGGTCAACTGCTCTATGGCCCACTGGCCGACAGTCTTGGGCGTCGGCGTCCCATCATGCTTGGTTTTGTGATCTATCTGAGCGGCAGTGTGGTTTGCCTGTTTTCGGGAACCCTGACGATGCTGCTGCTGGGGCGCTTTTTACAAGGCTTCGGCAGTGCCGCCTTCCGCATCGTCACAGTCGCCATCATCCGGGATCGCTTTGAAGGACCTACGATGGCGCGGGTCATGTCCTTCGTGATGACAATCTTCATCCTCGTGCCGGTTGTTGCTCCGGCCATTGGACAGGGGGTTCTGTGGCTGGCCGGGTGGCGGGCAATTTTCGCAATGTTTTTGGTCAATGGGCTGCTGCTGCTGCTTTGGTTTCTCATGCGTATGCACGAAACCCTGCCTCTGGAAAGGCGTGTGCCGCTTTCCTTCACACGCTCGCTGAACGCCGCACGGGAAGTCTTCCGGATTCGTGCCGCACTCGGCTACACGCTTTGCATCGGACTGATGTTCGGTCCGTTCATGGCCTACCTCAGCACCGCGCAGCAACTCTTTGCGGACGTCTTTGACCGGGGCGAGGAACTACCCGTGTTCTTCGCCATTCTGGCCTTGTCTTTTGGAGCCGCATCTTTGACCAACGCAAGCCTGGTGATGAAGTTTGGCATGTACTCGCTGTCCCTCTGGAGTGCGTGTACGTTCACGGGGGTCGCCCTCCTAAGCTGGGTGGCGTTGCAAACCGTGTTGCCCGAACCGCCACTGTGGGGCTTCATGGCTTGCCTGATGCTGACCTTTTTCTGCCAAGGCTTGATGTTCGGGAACCTCAACGCGATGGCCATGCAACCGTTGGGACACATTGCGGGCGTGGGGGCCACCATGGTCGGGGCGCTGTCGATGCTGGTGTCACTGCCTGCGGCCTACGTCATTGCTCAGGCATTCGACGGCACAGTATTGCCGCTGGTGACAGGCTACGCCGTGTTCGGCGTAGCTGTGGTGGCAACCATGCTCTGGACGAAACGGGGAATCTGCCGCCGCCCTGTGACGCAAGCCTCGGCGGGATCGTCATCCGTGGAAAGCTGAATTCCAAACGGTAGGGAGGGGATCACCGGAGTCGGTCAAGCCGACACCAGCACGTCTAGACTGAATCCTGCCACGGAATGCTGGCCGGAAACGGATTCGCCACTTGAAAGGGAGGGAAGCGTGGAAAGCACCCGCTGCCATGCTCCTGCCGGAAGCCGGAACTCGACGGGGTTGTCGTAGCAGTTGATGTGAATCCGCAAGCAAGTGGGTTGGTCGAAGGACGGTGAATCCTTGCGGACCTCTAATACCAAAGTCCGGACCATCTCTGAAAAATCCGCAGCAGCGTTTTCGGTGTTGTGCCACTCCCACTTGGAATTTCGCGCAAACAGGAATTCGGCGAAGTGCTTGCGGAACGCGATCATTTTTTGCGTGAACCCCAGCAGGCCACAGTTTTGCTCCACGAGTTGCCAATCCACCCAAGTGAGTTCGGAGTCGTGGCAGTAGGCGTTGTTGTTGCCGTGCTGAGTGCGTCCAAACTCATCTCCGGCCACCAACATGGGAGTACCTTGGGCGAGGTGCAAAAGCGCGTGGAAGAGTCGTAGCTTCCGCTGGCGTAACTCCAGCACCACCGTATCCTCGGTGGCTCCTTCGATTCCACAGTTCCTCGAAAAATCCGGAGTGTGTCCGTCGCGGTTGTCTTCGCCGTTGGCGTGGTTGTGTTTTTCGGAATACGCCACAAGATCGTGCAACGTGAGGCCGTCATGCGCACTGAGAAAATTGACACTCAAGCACCGCCGCTGTGTTGATCTGCCGAACACCTCCGGACTTCCGGAAAGAGCGTCGGCAAGTCCGGCCATCTGCCCCTTGTCGCCCCGCACCGCTCGCCGGATGGTGTCCCGGAAGCGGTCGTTCCATTCGGCCCACTCCGCTTGGGACGCTTGCCCAAGTTGATAACCGCCTCCGGCATCCCACGGTTCTGCGATCAGCTTGATGCCCACGAGTGCGGGATCATCCTGCAGTTTCCGGAAGAAATCCGGCGTGTCGCGCAGGTTTCCAGCAGAGTCTCGGTTGAGGATCGGGGCGAGGTCGAAGCGAAAACCGTCCACACCCATCACCTTCGCCCAATACTCCAAGCTTTCCCGCAACAAGCGCCACACGAGCGCATGGTCACAGCGCAAGGTGTTTCCGCATCCGGAGTGATTGACGAGTTTTCCGCCGGCATCGTGCAGGTACCAGCTTTCCGGATCGAGCGCCTTGAAGTGATCGCTTGGCCCCTCCTCGTCCAGTTCCGCCGTGTGGTTGAACACGACGTCCAGCCAGACTTCCAACCCTGCTTCGTGGACGGCATCAACCATTTCCTGAAACTCGGCAGTCGCATTGCGGGGATCGGCGGCGTAGGACGTTTTGGGGGCGAAAAACAGCAGCGGTGAATACCCCCAATAGTTGACGAGTGGCTGGTCAGTTTCCGGATGCTTCTGGGGATTCTCGCACTCGTCAAACTCAAAAACGGGCAGCAGTTCAATGACCGTCACGCCCAGCTTCCGGAGTTGGGGCAGCACTGAAATCAAACCTCGGTAGGTGCCACGCTCGGCGGGCAAAACCGGGGAACTCGCATGGCGGGTCAGCCCCCGGAGGTGAGTTTCGTAGACGATGCTTTGCTCCAGCGGGAGTTTGGGCTTGGCCGGACGATGACGGGATTCCGGCTCCGGACGGACTGTAGCCAACCGTCGCATGCCCTCAAAGCGAAACCCGTGTGGGCGCACCCGGATTTGCAGGTCGCCGTTGGCCGTTTGCACAAACGCAAGCGGCTGCTCCCAGCGTTCGCCGCCCCAGCATTCCCGTGCCCACGGATCGAGGATTCGATGGCGGGAGCCGTCCGCGTGTTCGATTTCGATGAGGTAGGTCAGCCGTTCCGGAAGCGGCGCACCGTCCGGCCATTCGGTTTCCCACGCCCAGCAAGCGTCAGAGCGGTGCTGTTCCGGATGGAGTTCTACAGTCACCAAGCACGGCTGGCAGGTTCCCGGCTCCGGAAGCGGGTTGCCGTCGTAGAAGTGGTAGGAAACGCGCTTCGCAAGTCGGGCGGTGAGTGCGAATTGTAAACGACGACCGACCCAGCGCGAACCGAATCGGGCGTCAGGGCATGACAGGGGTTGGAGGATGAGCGGGGTTCCGCTCATGTGGATTCGACGAGGGAAACGTGACGTTCCCCCATTTCAGTGGCGGGCCTGACGGCGGTTGAACTGCTGCATGGTCGTAGAGGCTTCCTCCTTGACGGGTTTGGCCTTGGGCAGCACAGACTGGATCAGCGCAATCCAAGAGTCCAAGCTGGCCTCCGTGACCCTTGTGCCGTGGCGATAGGCGTGGTGCGGATGGGATTCCTTGTAGCGGTTCTTGAGTTGTTCCAGCGTCTTGAGGTTTTGCTGATCGAAGATGGAAAAACGCTGAATCAGGTCGGCGGTTGCAAAGCGGCTGGGATTGTGAAGTAGCTTGATGACGTCCGGCTCAATGTCCTGCCCAGCAGCTTCGTATTGCCCAAAAATCATCTGGCGGATGCAGATGCTGGTGATGTTGTCCTGATCCTGATGCCGAGTCCACAGCACCTCCAGCAGCACCTCTCCGGACTTGCCGCCGTCTGGATTCACCTCCAGCCGGACCTGACAGCCGGGTTTGAACTCCTGCTCCGTGTAGAGTCCGGCTCCGGAGGTGGTTGTGTCTTGCAGGGCACCGTCGCCCTTGTACTCCATTGGACTCAGGGAACCATCGGCAGCGGGGATGAACCACTCGATCAGTTGAGCGGAGATGCCCTCGAAGCGGTCAGAAGAAGTGGAGTCTTTGATGAAGTGAAACATGGTGGCGGTGGTACTCCGGGTTGACGAAACCAAGCGTTTGATCTGGCAAGACCATCCAAGCATCCCATAATCGTCTTCATCCCGCAAGGATTATGTGCCGAGGCTAAAGTTTTCGCTCCAATTGCCGATGACAGGGATGACAGAAGTTGCACCTCGGCAGAAAGCCATGAAAATTCTCAACAACGCCCTTGCGCTCAGTACCCTCCGGGAGACAAACAACGCGCACAAAGGGGTGACCGACAGCATCAAAAAACTCAGTTCCGGGCAGCGCGTCAACACACCCGTGCAAGCTCCGGCGGCACTGATTGCGGCCAATCAACTCAATGCGCATCAGGTGGGCACCCGGCAGGCCTTCCAGAACACCGAGGAGTCGGTCACGTTGATCCAGACCGCAGAGGGCGGGCTGTCCAAGATCAACGACATCCTCACCAAGATGAAGCAGATCGCGCTGCATGCAGCCAACGGTGCTGTCAACGATTCCATGATGCGTGAAGCCGATCAGGTGGAAATCGAGTACCTCTTGGAATCGGTGGACCGCATCACACAAAACACGCAGTTCAACAACAAGCGCCTGCTCGACGGCTCGATGGGGGCCAATGGCACGGTCGTCGGAGATCACCTCCGTTTTGTCGGTGCCACTCCAGAGTCCCCCTCGACCCCGCTGGAAGGCTTTCCCATCGACATCACCCAGATCGCCACCCGGGCCTACAAGGCGGGCACAGTGCCTGTGACTGTGGATAGCTTTGGCGAGGGCTTTCAGATCACGCTGCTCGAAAGCGGCAAGATGGTCACGATGGACTTCCGCAAGGGCAAGCTCGACGAGCAGATTCAGCACCTGATCAGCAAGCATAAGGAGGTTCCGGAACGCTTCCCTGCGGCAGACACCTCCCGGCAAATCCGGAAAATCATCGAACATGCCCTGCGCGAGGAGGCAGAAAACCAGCAGCTAAATTTGGAAATCCTCTTTGACGAGCAGGGAGTCCTCAGCATCCAGCACAAGAAATACGGCGACCACGCCAGCTTCTCGGTGGCCTGCACCACTCCGGGCATCATCACCGCTCAGGCCCTTGCCTCGGAACCGAGCGAACCGGGACAGGACGTGCAGGGCCGCATTGCCGGAGACATGGCCAACGGACACGGGCAGTACCTCACCGCACCTTTAGGAACCACGGCCCAAGGAGCCTCCATTCGCTACACGCTCCCGGACGAGTTGGCCACCGTCCCGGTCCTCAACGAGGCTGGGCTGGTGGTGGGGCACCGCCGCATCAAGACCAATCCAGAGCAAATCATCGGCTCGAACAAGAACCCGATCATTGAGGGCTACCTGCATCTCACGCAGCAGTCTCCGACCTTCCAGATTGGCTATGAAGCCTCTGAACAGAACGCGGTCGTCTCGCTTCCGGACGTGAAAGTCTTCAAACTCGGACGGGATCTTGACAATCAGAGCAACTTCGAGAGCCTTGGGGACATTGATGTCTCAACGGTGCAGGGCGCGTTCGATGCGTCCAAGCTCCTCAACAAGGCGACCGACGAACTCTCGATCATGCGCGGAGAACTGGGTTCCTTCCAGCGCAACCGCATCGAGCGCACTTTGGACTTGCTCTCCAAGAAGAACGAGAACCTGGCGGCGGCGCAATCCACAATTCAAGACACGGATATCGCCGTAGAGGTTTCCAACCTTGCCCGCGAGCAACTCCGGCTCGACGCCTCTCAGTCCATGCTTGCCCAAGCCAATCAGGAACCCGGAAAAGTCCTCAGCCTCTTGCGTTGAGGGGACTTCCCTTTTCTGACAATCCCTGCTAAAATTCTTGGAAAGTGAACCGAACTTCCCAAACCTTTATGGGCACCCTCGCAGAGTGGATCAGCCAGCATCGCATCAGCGAGATCGAATGCCTCACCCCGGACCTCACCGGCATCGCACGCGGCAAGATCATGCCCGCGAGCAAATTTCTCAAAAACGAAGGGCTGCGGCTTCCGGAAGCCGTTTTTCTGCAAACTGTCACCGGCGAGTGGCTGCCGTTTGAAGACCTCTTCCGGGTCGATCCCGCAGAAATTGACATGCAACTCCGTCCGGATCCGGAGACGATCTGCCTAGTGCCGTGGGTGGAGGAACCAACCGCACAGGTGATCCACGACTGCTTCCACCACGACGGCATGCCCGTGGAGCTTTCTCCGCGCAACGTGCTACGCCGCGTCCTCAAACTTTACGAAGAAGACGGGCTGCGCCCCGTGGTGGCTCCGGAACTGGAGTTCTACCTCACCAAGATCAACAAGGATCCCGACTACCCGCTGACCCCGCCGGTGGGACGCTCCGGGCGCCAGGAAGTGACCGGGCAGTTTTACGGCATTGATGCCCTCAACGAGTTCGACCCGCTCTTTGAGGAAATGTACGAATACTGCGAGGCGCAGGAACTCGACATTGATGCTCTCACCCACGAGGCAGGCAGTGCCCAGATGGAGATCAACTTCATCCACGGCGATCCCATGCGCCGCGCCGATCATGTGTACCTCTACAAGCGCACGATGCGCGAGACCGCCTTCCGGCACAAGGTCTATGCGACTTTCATGGCCAAGCCGATGTCGGACCAGCCCGGCAGCTCGATGCACGTCCATCAATCGGTCATTGACGTAAAGACCGGACGCAACCTCTTTGCGCAGGAGGACGGTGCGAATTCGCAGGAGTTCCTCGCCTACATCGCCGGACTCCAGAAATACCTGCCCTCGGCAATGCCGCTGCTGGGGCCGAACATCAACTCCTATCGTCGGCTCTACCCGGACAACTCTGCGCCCATCAACGTGCAGTGGGGCGTGGACAATCGCACTGTCGGACTGCGCGTTCCTGTCAGCGGGGCCGAGAACCGCCGCGTGGAAAACCGCCTCGCCGGAGCCGACGCTAATCCTTACCTCGCGCTTGCCACCACCCTCGGTTGCGGGCTGCTCGGCATCCGCGAAAAGCTTATTCCCACCGAGGCGGTCAAGGGGAGTGCCTACGATTTTGACTACGAACTGCCCCGCAATCTTGAAGAAGCGCTGCGGGCGATGGAGGATTGCGAGAAGTTGGAAGAGCTTTTCGGAGAGAAATTTGTGAAAGTCTATGTTGCACTCAAGCGTAGCGAGTTTGAAGCGTTTTTTCAGGTCATCAGCACTTGGGAGCGCGAGTACTTGCTGCTCAACGTTTAACGTCAACCTCTTACACCAAAGCATTCCATGCGGCCCGAACGCTCCACTGCCGAATGGCAGTCGTTGGACACCCACCACCTCCATCCCTTCACCGATTCCAAAGCCCTCGCCAACAAGGGTTCCCGCGTGATCACCAGCGCGGAAGGCGTGTACCTCTGGGATTCGGAGGGCAACCGCCTGCTCGACGGCATGGCCGGATTGTGGTGCGTGAACGTCGGCTACGGACGCAAGGAACTGGCGCAGGCGGCCTATGATCAAATGCAGGCGCTGCCCTACTACAACACCTTCTTTCAAAGCTCTCACCCGCCGGTGATTGAACTGACGCAAAAGCTGATTGAAGTCACACCTCCGCAGTTCAACCATGTCTTCTTCGTCAACTCCGGTTCAGAAGCCAACGACACGGTGCTGCGCATGGTGCGGCGTTTTTGGTCGCTTCAGGGACAGCCGGAAAAGCGCGTCGTCATCAGTCGCCACAACGCCTATCACGGCAGCACGGTTGCCAGTGCGAGCCTCGGTGGGCAGCAGTTTATCCATAAGATGGACCAGCTTCCGATTCCTGACATCGTCCACATCGAACAACCCCACTGGTTCGAGAATGGTGGCGACCTTGCTCCGGAAGAGTACGGCCTCAAGGCGGCACGAGCCTTGGAAGAGAAGATTCAGGAACTCGGCGTGGAGCGCGTTGCGGCGTTCATTGGTGAACCGATCCAAGGTGCAGGCGGAGTGATCGTGCCTCCGGACAGCTACTGGCCGGAAATCCAGCGCATCTGCGACGAGTCCGGTATCCTGTTGATTTCCGATGAGGTGATCACCGGATTCGGGCGCACGGGAGAGTGGTTTGGAGCCGAGTGTTTTGGCATCACCCCCGATCTCATGCCCATTGCCAAGGGGCTGTCCTCCGGATACCTGCCCATCGGTGGGGTGTTGGTGGGCGACCGCGTCGCCGAGGTGCTGATCGAACAGGGCGGGGAATTCGCGCACGGCTTCACCTACTCCGGACACCCGGCGGCGTGCATGGTCGCCCTGTGTAATGTGGAAATCCTCCAGCGCGAAAAGATCGTGGATCATGTCCACGATGAAGTTGGTCCTTATTTCCAGAAATGCTGGCAGGAGTTCCGGGAGCACCCGCTCGTTGGCGAGGTGCGCAATGTCGGATTGCTCGGAGCCATCGAACTTGTGCAGGACAAGGCCGCCCGGAGTTGCTTTCCCGAACGCGGCAAGACCGGCACCCGCGCCCGCGAGTTGTGCGTCGAGAACGGACTCGTCATGCGGGCCGTGCAGGACACCCTTGTGGCCGCCCCGCCGCTTGTCATCTCCAAAGCCGAGATTGACGAGATGCAGGACAAAGTCCGGCAAACCCTCGATCAACTCGCTGAAGAGCTTGGGGTGAGTTGAAGGGGGCAGAGGCTTTAGCTTGATTTTCTGAACAAGCGGCTCATAATTCATTCGGTTTGATTGCACAATCCCTTTCCCGGAGACTCGAAATGATCCCGAAGAACTTCACTCGACGAAACTTCCTTGCTGGACTCGGCGCGACCGCCGCTGGCGTTTCCCTGCTGCCCCGCGACAGTTGGGCTGCCGAAGAAGCCAAGCTCAACTTCTACAACTGGGACACCTACATTGGTGAGACCACGCTCGACGATTTCAAGAAGGCGTCTGGCATTACGGTCAAGATGGACCTGTTTGCGGACAACGACGAACTCTTCGCCAAGCTCAAAGAGGGCAATCCAGGTTATGACGTGATTGTACCGACCAACGATTATGTAGAGCAGATGATTGTCGCCAAGATGCTGGAGCCGGTCGACCTGAGCATGATTCCCAATCTCAAGAACCTCAACCCAGCGTTTCAGGACAGCGACTTCGATCCGGGCCGCAAGCACAGCATCCCCTACATGTGGGGGACGCAGGGTATTGGCTACCGCAAGTCGCGGGTCAACGGTGTTCCGAACAGTTGGAAGGTGATGCTCGACTCCGCCGAGTACTCTGGACGCATTGCCCTGCTCAACGAGGGCGTGTTGGGTGTGGCCCTCAAGTACCTCGGCCACTCCTACAATTCGAAGAATCTTGCAGAAATCAAGCAAGCCGAAGAACTGTTGATCCGGCAGAAACCGCACATCAAGCTCTTCGCAGAGGACAACGGGCAGGATCTGCTGCTCTCCGGAGAGGTGGATCTGACGATGGAGTGGAACGGGGACATCCTGCAAGTGATGGCCGAGGACGACGACATTTCCTATGTCGTGCCCAAGGAAGGCTCGCTGGTGTGGCAGGACTGCCTCTGCATTCCGACGGGCGCCCCGCATCCGGAGAACGCTCACAAGTTCATGAACTTCATCCTCGACGCCAAGGCCGGCGCAGCGATTGCGGATTTCATCCAGTACGCCACCCCGAACGACGCGGCCCGCAAGCTCTTGAGCGATGACTACAACAAGAACCCGGCGATTTTCCCCAGCCAAGCCACACTGAGCCGTTGTGAGTCCGGCATCTATCTTGGCGAGGACATCAAGCGTGTGCGCGACGAAGCGTGGACCCGCGTCCTCTCCTGAGCAAGTGATCTCGGCGGGTGGCTTTGTGCGTACCCGCCTAGACTCCGGAACCACTTTGAAAGGATGAACAGTTGGAGAGTTGGCGTCGAAATCCGCTGGTCTTCTGGATCTTTCTGGTTCCTCCCACCATCTGGCTGCTTGCGTTTTTCCTGATCCCGCTAGGGCTGATTTTTACGTTCAGCTTCAGTGAAAAACGCGGGATCATCGAAATGGCCTTCACCGGCACGCTCGATAACTACTTGCGGGCGCTCGATCCACTCTACCTCGGCATCTTCCTCAAATCCTTCTGGTTCGCAGGACTGACCACCTTGGCCTGCCTCGTGGTGGCCTTTCCCGTTGCCATTGCCATCACCTTCGCCAGTCCACGCTGGCGACCGGTACTGCTGCTGCTGACGATCCTGCCATTCTGGACCAACCTACTCATTCGCACATACGCGCTGATTGCAGTCTTGCGCACTCGTGGCTACGTCAACTTCCTGCTGGAGGATTTGTGGAACGGGGGAAATTGGTTGTTGAACCTCGTCGGGCTGGGCAGTCTGCAACTGCTAGGGGCACGGTTCGAGCCGTTGCAGATGCTCTACAACAACTTCGCCGTTGTCTTCGGGCTGGTCTATGTCCACCTGCCCTTCATGGTGCTGCCGCTCTACGCTGCACTCGACCGCATGGACCGCTCCTATCTTGAAGCGAGTCTCGATCTTGGCGCAGGACAAATTCGCACCTTTTTCTCGATCATCGTCCCGCTGGCGATGCCCGGCATCATCTCCGGACTGATCATCACTTACATCCCGGCCCTCGGCTCCTACCTCACTCCAGACCTGCTGGGCGGCACCAACAGCCAGATGATCGCCAACGTGATCGAGCGCCAATTCAAGTCGGCAAACGACTGGCCGTTTGGCTCGGCACTTTCCTTTTTCCTGATGTACCTCACCTTCTTTGCACTCGCGCTGCGGACGCTGTTCTCCAAAAACGGATCGTCGCTGGGGGCTGCATAAAGAACCCTATTGCCCTCGCCACGGGCCACGCGGATCAAAAAAGGAAGCCGCTGATTTCACGGAAACCCGTGGATAAAAAACAGCAAAACCATCCACGTCCATCCGTGAAAATCTGTGGCAAACCACCAAAATCATTGCCTTGGCGGCGACGCTATACCTGTCTGGAAAATACCGTGCACTAGTGATGATCGGCACGACGACGACTCACCGTCCGCGCAAACGCGGATCAAGTGCGTCCCGGAGGCCGTCACCAACGTAGTTGACGCTGAGGACAGTGAGGGCGATGAAGAGGCCAGGCCAAATCACGCGGGCCGGGGTGATCTGGATGAAGTTTGCACCGTCGTAGAGCAGCCGTCCCCATGTTGGAAAATCCGGGGGAAAGCCGAGACCAAGGAAGGAGAGTGCGGACTCGGTGATGATCGCGTTGGCGATGCCCAAGGTCGCAGACACCATGATCGGGCTGAGGATGTTGGGCAGGATGTGTCGGGTGATGATGCGTCGCTGTCGCGTGCCAATACTGTGGGCGGCGATCACAAACTCCCGTTCCTTGATTCCCAAGACATCGCCCCGCACAATCCGCGCTGTGTGCATCCAACTGGTGATGCCGATTACAAACACGATCAGCATGAAGATTCCCATTTCCGGACCATAAAGCGAGCGCAGTGTGTCTCGGAAAAGCATAATGATTACTAAGAGCAGGGGGAGGATCGGTAAGGCAAGAAAGAGGTCGGTGAGCCGCATCAACGGGCCGTCCAGCGCTTTGAAGAATCCCGCCAGCACTCCGACAAAAGTGCCCAGCAAGAGCGCAATCAGCATGGCGAGAAACCCCACCGCCAGCGAAACCTGACCGCCTGCGAGCATCTGCGCCAACGTGTCATGTCCGATGTTGTCGGTTCCTAAAGGATGCTCCCAATTCGGCGCCAGGTTGCGCTCCCGGAAATTGATGGTGTTCGGATCAATACCATGCAGTTTGGGTCCGATTGAAACCGCCATGAGGATGAACACAAACACCAACACTCCAAGCATCGCACCTTTGTGTTTGCGGAACTGACGCCAGACATCTCCCCACAAGGAGCGATGCACGGTTTCGGATTCAACGATCTCACTGGCAGCATTTGCGTCAATCATAACGAATCCGTGGGTCGAGAATCCCGTAAAGCACGTCCGCAACTAGATTGAAGAGCACGATCAACACCGCAAAGAGGAAGGTCAGCGTTTGCACCAAGGGGATGTCCGCGCCTTCGATGGCGATGATCAAAAGCTGCCCCAGTCCGTTCACCCGGAAGACCTGCTCGGTGATGAGAGCACCGCTGAAAATGGTGGGAATGCCCAAGGCGATCAGCGTGACCACTGGAATCAGGCTGTTGCGCAAAACGTGGACGAGCAGCACCACGGTTTCCGAGCGTCCCTTGGCGCGGGCCGTGCGCACATAGTCGAGGTTGAGGTTGTCCAGAATGGAGGCCCGCATGAACCGGCTTAGCTGGGAGGCGTTGTAAAGTCCCAACACCATCACGGGCATGATCATCTGCTTGACCTGTAGGACGAAATTTCCCCAACTGTCCACGACAAGGGTGGTGTCGTAAATCATTGGGAACCACTGGAGTTGCACACTGAAAAGAATGATCGCCACCATGCCCGTGAAGAAGGTGGGCACGGAGAACCCGACCATCGAGACAAAGGTGCCGATTTGGTCAAACCACGAATACTGTTTGTAGGCAGAGACAATGCCGATGGGAATCGCGATGATGATGCCAAACAGGTAGGACAAGCCGACCACCCACAAGGTCTGTGGGGTACGCTGGATGATCAGATCCACCACCGGACTGCGGGTCGCCCAAGACAGGACGCGGGTGCGGTTTTCCACATCCCCGATGGAGATCCCCCAACCTTCGTGCAAAAGGTTCAGAGGTTCATTGATGAAAAACTGGTTGAGCCACATCCCAAAGCGGATGTACATGGGTTTGTCCAACCCAAGCGAAATCCGGATCTTCTCCCGCACCTCTGGAGGAACCGTCATCGGCAGGTTTCCGGTGGGGTCGTTCGGGGCAAGGTCGAGGATGGCGAAGATGATGAAGCTGATCACCAACAAGGTGGGAATGGCAATCAGCAAACGCCGGATGATGTACTGGATCAATGTCTAAAACATCGGTTGTTTGAAATGAACAGAACTTCCACCGTCCACGAATAACGACTAGTCGTTCCCCCCTTTGGAAAGGGGGGTTATACCGTTTACGATTAGAAACCTTCCATTGACATTCATGGATCACTCAAGCGAAGCCGAAGAGATTTCAATGACAATGGCACATTTGAAAGACGATTTGTCACATTATTGAATGCGGCATGCGGGCTGAACGCCTGCAAACCGCATTGACAGCAAAAACTCTGTGGATTACTTCCGAGTCCAATCTGCGATGTTCCAGAGTTCCGAATCCCAAGCGTTCATTTGAACGTTTTTGAGGGAATTGGCGTGGGCCGAGACGCTGCCACGGTGGATCAGCGGAATCATCGCATAATCCTGCATCAGCATGTCGTTCATCTGCTTGGCCAGTGTGATCCGGTCTTTGAGCGCCGCCGTCTTGGACATTTTTGCAGAGAGGGCATCGTAGTCCGGGTGACACCAGCGCGGCATGTTGCCACCGCCCCACTTGTTGGCCTTGCGGGAGATTTCCTTGCAGGTCCAGCCGGACATGTAGGTCTCCGGGTCCGTGCCGCTGAAATTGTTGGTGTACATCTCGATGTCCGCGAAGAACTTCTGGTAGGTGTCGGGACTGGCGATGTCCCCGCCGAAGAACACGGACGCGCTGAGGTTGCGCAACTCGGTTTCCACACCAATCACCCTCCACATCTCCTTGATGAAGGCCTGCGTGGCTTGGCGCACGGAGTTGGTGGAGGTTTGGTAAAGGATCGAGAGGCGCACTCCGTCCTTTGCGCGAACGCCGTCCGAACCGCGCTTCCAGCCCGCTTCGTCTAGGAGTCGGTTGGCTTCTGCAGGATTCGGGGTCTTGCACTCGTCGTTGGCCGTTGAGGCGTAAATGGCCGGTGCAGGCAGCACATTGCAACTGATCTTGCCCGCCTGACCATAGCCAGCCTCCACCAACACTGCGCGGTCAATGGCGAGCGAGAGGGCGCGGCGCACCGCATAGTCTGTGAGGAACGGATGCGGATTGCCGTTGTTGTTGCCGCCCATGTACTCCGCACGGTTTTCGCCTAAGGCCGGATCCGGGTTGGTGAAGTTCACCATCAACCGTTCCACGGAGGTGCCAAAGGCCGAGACGACAGTCCCTTTTCCGGCCTTTTCCATTCTGGTAAGGATCTCCGGCTCAACCTGAAGGTTCCAAGCGTAGTCCATCTCGCCTGTCTCCAAGACCGAGCGGGCGGAGGAAACCGCGTCGCCCCCACCCTTGAAGACCAAGGTGTGGAACGCCGGCTTGTTGGAGTCGCGATAGTTCTCGTTGGCTTCAAAGACGATCACGTCGTTCGGCTTGAAGTCCTTGACCTTGAACGGTCCCGTTCCAATCGGGTAGAAATTCTGCTTGGTGCAAGCCTGAGCCTTCTGACCTTCACAGCCCTTGAACTGGGCCTTCTGGAGGATCGGTCCGTTGTAGCCGACAAAGGCACTGTACGGGAAAGGCTTGGCGACCGTGAAGTCAATCCGAACCGTGTGGGCATCAACGGCTGTGACCGACTTGATGTCATTGTAATAATTCGACTGTGTGCAACCCGTGTCCGCATCGGTGCAGTATTCGTAGGTGAACACGACATCAGCTGCGGTTAGTGCCGAACCGTCGGACCACTTGATGCCCTGCTTGAGTTTCCAAGTGATCGAGGTCAGGTCTTCCGCCACACCGCCATTGGCGACTGTGGGGATTTCCACGGCGAGATACGGGACCAGATTGCCGTTGTGATCGTAGCGAGCCAACGGCTCAAGCACAACCGAGGACGCTTCGAGTTCCTTGGTTCCCCCCGAAAGATTGGGGTTCATGGTTGAGGGCGCCTGCCAGTAGAGCAGGTTGAGTTGACCGTCCCGGCCCCGCTGGGCTTGGACTGTGCTTGCCAACGCCACGGCGAGCGCCAGGGTCAGCAGAGCAGCGATTGTTTTACGCATTACGTTCTCCTTGAAAAGGAACAAGGTCGGCAACCAAATGTCGCCCACCCTTGGTTAAGAACTCCGGAACTCCGGGGTTCCATGAACCCAGAGCCTCCCCTATGGAAACTCCGGGGTGAAAACTCCAGATCCTTATGAATTTTGATTTTGAAAACGGGTATTTCTGGTAGCACGGGGCGGCACACCCGTGCCGAACGTTCGCGAGCGCGGGTTTATGCACCCCGCGCTACCATTTGGAAGTTCATTACCCAATTTGCTTGTCAAAACTCATAGAGCCAACTCGCAATGACTTGCGAGCGGCTATTGATCTGAAGCTGAAAAACCATTGCCAAATTGCGAGAAAGTCGCAAGCCCCTCCTGTGCTCCTTCCCCCTTCATTTTGAAAAATGGCAGGCCACTTGGTGTCCAGACCGCAACTCCCGCCACTCCGGAGGCTCGTAGTAGCACTGCTCCTGCGCCACTGGACAGCGGGTGCTGAACGGACAACCTGGGGGTGGATTCGCCGGACTGGGCACATCCCCCATGAGGATCACGCGCTCACGCTGGGCCTCCTTCAGTGGATCGTGAATCGGCACTGCCGAAAGCAGCGCCTGCGTGTACGGATGCAGCGGTTCTCGGTAGAGCGACGCGCTGGGGGCCAGTTCCATGAGCTTGCCGAGGTACATGACCGCGACGCGATCCGCGATGTGCCGGATCATGCTGAGGTCGTGGGAGATGAACAAATAGGTGAGGCCGTACTGCTCTTGGAGGTCTTCGAGCAGATTGACGACCTGCGCCTGAATGGACACGTCCAAGGCGGCAATGGGTTCGTCACAGACAATGAACTCCGGATTGAGCGCAAGCGCCCGTGCAATGCCGATGCGTTGCCGCTGGCCTCCGGAGAACTCATGGGGGTAGCGGTTCGTGAACTTGGGGTTCATGCCCACCGATTGCAGCAATTCCTCCACCCGTTCCCGGCTTGCCTTGCCCTTGGCGATACCGTGTTCCTCCAGCGGTTCCCCAATGATGCTGCCCACCGTCATGCGGGGATTGAGGCTGTCCTGCGGATCCTGAAAGATCATCTGCATTTTGGGCCGCAGTTTGCGCATCCCCTCCGTGCTTAAACGAGTGAGTTCCTCACCCCGGAAGGCAACATTGCCCCCGGTGGCCGGATAGAGTTGCAGGATCACGCGGCCTGCGGTGGATTTGCCACAACCACTCTCGCCGACAAGCCCAAGGGTTTCGCGCTCCCTGATCTCGAAGGAGATGCCGTCCACCGCCTTGACAGAACCCGCCTCCCGCCGAAAAACCCCCTTGGTGATGGGGAAGTGCTTGGTGAGGTTCTCCACCTTGAGCAAAACGGGATGTGCTGCACTCATGGTTTCGCCTCTCCTGTTGCCGTGTCCCACCAGCAGGCCAGCTCGTGTCCGTCTGCAACGCTTTCCAAGAGTGGGTTTGCTTGCAGGCAACGCTCGAACACATGTGGACAGCGCGGCGCGAAGGGGCAACTGACGGGTTTGTGATGCAAGTCCGGGGGCTGGCCTTTGATGCTTTCCAATCGTTCGGAGCGGTCGCCGTCCATGTCGGGAAGCGTGCGCAGCAGCGCTTGGGTGTAGGGGTGTTTGGGGTTGCTATAAAGTTCTTTGACACCCGCCCGTTCGACCACGAAGCCGCCGTACATCACCATCACGCGATCCGCGATTCCCGCAACCACGCCTAAGTCGTGGGTGATCCAGATGATCGCCATGCCGAGTTCCTGCCGGAGCCGCTTGACGAGATCGAGAATCTGCGCTTGGATCGTGACGTCGAGCGCGGTGGTCGGCTCGTCTGCAATCAGCACCTTGGGGTCGCAGGCCAGCGCAATCGCAATCATCACCCGCTGCCGCATGCCTCCGGAAAACTGATGCGGGAAATCGTTCAGCCGATTCGCCGCCATCGGAATGCCCACCAATTCCAACAATTCTCCCGCCCGTTGCCTTGCCACCTTGCGGGGCATCTTCAGATGCTCCCGGAGCGATTCCGTGAGTTGGTAGCCGACCGTCAGTACCGGATTCAGCGAAGTCATCGGATCTTGGAAAATGAAGCCGATGCGCCCGCCCCGGACGTGCCGCATCTTGTTCGGGTCGAGCTTGAGCAAGTCCTCGCCCTCAAAGTAGGCTTCTCCGGAAACGATCTCAGCAGGGGGCATGGGCAGGAGCTTGAGCAGCGACATCATCGTCACGCTCTTACCCGAACCACTTTCGCCGACGATGCCGAGCAGTTCCCCTTCGTTCAAACTGAAGCTGATGCCGTTGACCGCATAGACCATTCCGTCCTGCGTACGAAAACGGGTCACCACGTCCTTGACTTCAAGCACGGGCGAAGCTGCGGTGTGCTGCATTCCTGCTAGGGGAATTCTGGATGTGTGAGTGTTCAGAACTTGGAGGATAATCCGTGCTGGTCTCCAACTGACAAATGTGGATGAATGGTACAGGACACAAATCCATTGTCAATGCTGATCGGTGATTATTTCTGCATTCTTGTTCTTCTCCGCTCCAAGTACGCAACTCGCTCACCCCTTGGGCCAAGTGTCGCTGAGGCGGTAGCCGTCGGGCCAAGGGTCACGAGGATCGAGCATGAGGGTCTTCATGCCCGTGATCCACGCCCGGCCTTGGATGGAGGGCAGAATCGCCGCGCGGTCGCCGCAGCGTGTCTCAGCCTCGATGCGGCAGTCGAAGCGCGAGTCGATCAGGGAGAGACCAACGTAGGGTTCGCCAACGGCCAACTCGCCTCGCGTGTGCAACACTGCCATGCGGGCCGAGCAGCCTGTGCCGCAGGGGGAGCGGTCCAGTTTTCCGGGGCGGATGACCACGGCGCTGCGCCCAGTTTTCACGCCGTCCACGACTTGCACTGGGCCCGTGATTTCGCAAAAAGACAAATGCCGCCACTCCGGAAGTTCCGGATGCGAAAACCCCAACTGCTCGTTGGCCGCAGCGGTGATGCGCGTTCCAACCGTCGCCAAATCACGGGCCTCGTCCGGAGTCAGCGAAAATCCCAAGCTTTGGGCTGCAATCAGCACAAAGGAATCGCCTCCAAACGCGGTGTCCACGGTCAGCGTCCCGATGCCTTCCACTTCCAGCGAAGCCTCCAGTCGATCCGCAAACGAGGGCAGGTTGCGCACCCGGATGGCCTCTACACGCCCGTCCCGGCAAGTTGCCCGCACCTCGACCACCCCGCCCGGAGCCTCCAGTTTCATGAGGGTTTCCGGTTCCTGCATCGGCACCCGTCCCGTTTCTAGCAGCACCGTCGCCACGCAGATCGAGTTGGACCCGGACATCGGCGGGGTGTCCGCCGGTTCCATGATGATGAACGCGGCGTCCGCCTCCGGATGCTTGGGAGGAACCAGCAGGTTGACGTGCCGGAAGACCCCACCTCGCGGTTCGTTGAGAACGAAGTTACGCAGGGTTTCATCTTTGGCAATGAACCGCGACTGTTCCCAAATCGTCTTGCCCGGAGGGGGCGTGATCCCACCGACGATCACGTCTCCGACTTCCCCTTCGGCGTGGCATTCGACAAGGTTGATGGCCCGTTTGCTTTGCATTGTTTGCTTTACCTCAAAAGGTGCAGAACGTAGGCATCGCCCGCTCCCACAGTTTCTTGAACACGGGCTGAGAAAATTTAAATTGTAGCATACTGTCGAGCGCGACTCCACTCCCCAAACTCCCCTACTTGCCCTTCTTGGGGCAATGTGCTGTCCTGTTTTTTTATAAAGTCCCTCGCCGAGGGAACCCAGCAACCCAAATCCGTGAAGAGGCAAATCGTGGCAAACGAAGAACGAACGAGTGTGAAAAAATCCGTGGAAGCAAGCATTGCAGAGGGCGTGAAGTGGCGCTGCATCGGACCCTCCCGTGGGGGGCGGGTGGTGGCGGTGGCCGGAGATCCGGTCAACTCACAGATGTTTTATTTTGGTGCGGCGGCAGGCGGTGTTTGGAAAACCGAGGACGGCGGCACTTACTGGGAGAACATCTCGGACGGTTTCCTCGGCAGTGCGGCGGTCGGCGCCCTTCAGGTGGCGCCTTCGGACCCCAATGTGATCTACGCGGGCATGGGAGAAAGCACCATCCGGATTGACGTTTCCTACGGAGACGGCGTTTACAAATCCACCGATGCGGGCAAATCGTGGACCAATCTCGGACTCAAGGAAACCCGGCACATCGGCGAAATCCGCATCCATCCGGACAATCCGGACGTGGTCTATGTTGCTGCGTTGGGACATGCCTTTGGCCCCAACAAAGAACGCGGGGTCTATCGTTCCAAGGACGGCGGACAAACGTGGGAGCAGATTCTCTTCCGCAGTGAGAAGGCCGGGGCGATTGACCTGACGATGGATCCGAACAACCCGCGCATCCTCTACGCCTCGTGCTGGGAAGCGTACCGCGACTTCTGGAGCCTCAACAGTGGTGGGCCGGACAGCAGCCTCTATCGCTCCACGGACGGGGGTGACTCTTGGACGGAAATCACCAACAATCCCGGACTGCCAAAGGGGACTTTGGGCAAGATCGGCGTGGCAACGGCTCCGGCACAAAGCGGGCGCGTCTGGGCGATCATTGAAGCCGAAGACGCCGGACTTTACCGTTCGGACGACGGCGGAGAGAGTTGGATTCGCACCTCCGGGAACCGCGACCTCATCCACCGCCCGTGGTACTACTGCCACGTCTTCGCGGATCCACAACACGCGGACACGGTTTATCTCACCAACCTGCAAATGTGGAAGTCCTCCGATGGCGGCTCCACCTTCAAGGAAATCACCACCCCGCACGGCGACAATCACGACCTCTGGATTGACCCGAACAACCCACAACGCATGGTGCAAGGCAACGACGGCGGCGCGAATGTTTCCTACAACGGCGGAAAAACGTGGTCCACGATCTACAACCAACTCACCGCGCAGTTCTACCGCATCGACACCGACAACCAGTTTCCTTACCGCGTGTACGCGACGCAGCAGGACAACACCAGCATCAGCGTTCCCAGTGCCAGCGAGTACGGAGCGATCACGCTCAACGAAACCTTCCTGCCCGGAACTGGCGAGAGCGGCTTCATCGTCGTCAAACCGGATGATCCGGACATTGTTTACATCGGCGCCGTCGGCAGCTCTCCCGGAGGCGAAGGGGCGCTCCAGCACTACAACCACCGCACCAAGCAATTGCGGCTCGTCAACATCTGGCCGGAAGAGTGCTTCGGCTGGGCGGCCAAAGACCTCAAGTACCGCTTCTCATGGACTTTTCCGATCAGCTTTTCACCGCATAACACCGGAACGGTTTACGCCTGCGGGAATCACGTTTTCTGCACCCAAAACGAAGGACACAGTTGGGAAACCCTCAGCCCCGATTTGACCCGTGCCGATGCAAACAAGCTTGGTGTTTCCGGAGGATTGACGGTGGACAGTAGCGGCGCCGAGCATTACGGCACCATCAGCGCCTTCGTCGAATCACCGCACCAACCCGGAGTGTTCTGGACCGGAAGTGACGATGGACTCGTCCATGTCTCCCGCGATGGCGGAGCAAACTGGGAGTCGATCACGCCTCCGGATCTGCCGGAGTGGGCGCTGATTTATTGCATCGAAGCCTCCGCGCACGATCCGGAGACCGTGTACCTCTCCGCCACGCGCTACAAGCTCGACGACTACCGACCCTTGCTCTACAAGACCACCGATGGTGGCAAAAGCTGGTCGAGCATCAACGGTGACTATCCGGAGACTGAAATCAGCCGTGTGATCCGTGCAGACCCGACCTGCCCCGGATTGCTTTTTGTCGGCTCGGAAACCGGGATTTTCGTGAGCCTCAACGACGGGGAAAATTGGCAGCGGTTGCAAGGCAACCTGCCGGTGGTTCCGGTCTATGACCTGAAAATCAAGAACGGCGATTTGGTGGCCGGAACCCACGGACGTGCCTTCTGGATTCTAGACGACCTCACGCCGTTACGCCAACTCAGCCAGCAGCAAGCCACGGAGGGCATCCGTAGCTTCCCGCCACGCCCGACGTATCGTTACACCTTGCATTGGAGCACGAACATTTTCCTCGGCGACGGCAAGAACTACAGCCCGGCCTTTGGCTTGTCCGGAACCACTTACGAGGTCAGAACTCCGGAAGGTGAGAAATCCTTCAAGCACCTCGACCTTGGAGAGAATCCACCGCAGGGTGCGATCCTTCACTACCACTTGGACAAGGAACCAGAGCAGCCCATTGACATCACGATTTTTGATGCGAACGGCAAGGAGATCGAAACCTTCTCCAGCAAGAAAACGGATGATGCAACTGCCGATCAATCCAAGGAGGATGTGGAGGACGAGGACGACAAGAAACCCGTCGTTCCGGCGCAGCTGGGACTCAATCGTTTTGTCTGGAACCTGCGCTATCCCGGACCCAAGGAAAAACTCGATAAGTCGCTGGAAGTACCCGGCTACAAGCCTCTGGGACGCGGCGAAGGCGGTGGGGTCAGAGGTCCGGTTGCCACGCCTGGAACCTATCAGGTGCGGCTCAAATGCGGAGAGGCAGAAACCACCCACGCCTTCGAGATTCTGAAAGACCCCCGGCTGGACACCACTCCGGAGGATTTTGCGGAGCAGTTCGAGTTGTGGACAAAAATCACCGAGAAGGTGTCCGCTGCGAACGAAGCACTCAACCGCCTGCGCCGCCTCAAGCAACAGCTCAAGGAGTTGTCCGGACGGGACCGTCTCAAAGGTTCCGAAGGCGAGATTTGGCAGGCCATCACGGCTTTGCAGGAACGCTTGGAAGCGGTGGAGAACATGCTCGTGCAGACTCAGCATGAAACTCCATCGGATCGTTTGCGGCATCCGGCGATGCTCAAGGATCGGCTGGAGGGTTTGGTCTGGTCGGTCGCGGTGGCCGATGCCCGGCCTCCGGAACAGGTGCAGGCGGTTTACAAACACCTCAGCGGACAGATTGACGAACAACTGGCCCTGCTGAAAAAACTGGAGTCTGCGGAAGTGGTTGCCCTCAACACTCGACTAAAAACCGAGGAGGTTCCGGCCCTTGAAGGCTGAAGTGCTGCGGTTCCCAGTCGATTCATCACAGCTAACCGGAAATCCCACGTGACCCAACGCGACCCTCGTTACGACATTCTCTTTGAGCCGGTGCAGATTGGTCCGGTGACGGCCCGGAATCGCTTTTATCAGGTTCCACACTGCAACGGGATGGGGTATTTGCGTCCCAACACGCTGGCGGCCATGCGCGGGATCAAGGCGGAAGGGGGTTGGGCAGTGGTCTGTACGGAGGAAGTGGAAATCCACGCCACCTCAGACAACGGTTCAGCGGCGGAAGGGCGTCTGTGGGATGACGGAGATATTCCGGCATTGGCAAAAATGACGGAAGCCGTACATGAACATGGTGCATTGGCCGGAATAGAATTGGTGCATGGCGGTTATTCCAACGCCAATCACTACAGCCGGATTCCACCAATTGCACCCAGCGGGATTTCTGTCAATTCTTACGATCCAGTGCAAGCGCGGGCGATGAACAAAGCCGATATCCGGAACTTTCGCAAGTGGCACCGTCAGGCGGCTTTGCGAGCCAAGCAGGCTGAGTTTGATTTGGTTTATGTCTATGCCGGACACAGCCTGACTTTGTTGATGCACTTTCTTTCCCGCCGCTTCAATCAACGCACAGACGAATACGGAGGGAGTCTGGAAAACCGGGTGCGCCTCTTTCGAGAAGTGCTGGAAGACACCAAGGAGGTAGTGGGGGAGCGTTGTGCTGTTGTGGTGCGTTTTGCAGTTGATGAACTACTCGGCCCCCAAGGCATCACCTCCGAAAATGAGGGGCGGGAAATTGTGGAAATGCTGGCAGAATTGCCCGATCTTTGGGATGTCAATATCAGTGAATGGCACAACGATTCGGCGACCTCTCGTTTTGAAAAAGAGGGCTATCAGGAGCGTTACATCAGTTTTGTAAAATCTCTGACCTCCAAACCAGTGGTAGGCGTGGGACGCTATACTTCTCCGGACACGATGGTCTCACTGATTCAGCGAGGTGTGATGGACATGATCGGCGCAGCGCGGCCATCCATCGCTGATCCGTTTCTGCCCAAGAAAATCGAGGAAGGACGCCTCGATGAAATCCGGGAATGCATCGGTTGCAATATCTGCGTAGCAGGAGATTGGCTCGCGGTGCCGATGCGTTGCACACAAAACCCCACGATGGGGGAAGAGTGGCGGCGCGACTGGCATCCTGAGAGGATCGCAGCTCGTAAAAGTGACGATGGTGTGTTGGTGGTTGGCGGTGGGCCTGCCGGATTGGAATGCGCTCTGGCTTTAGGAAAACGCGGATACCGTGTGATTTTGGTGGACGCCTCCGCAGAACTTGGCGGACGAGTCAGTCGAGAATGCCAACTGCCCGGGCTTGCTGAGTGGGGGCGTGTCCGCGATTACCGGGTGAGGCTTTTGGAGAAGTTGGAGAATGTGACGGTTTACCCGGAAAGTTTGCTGAAACCAGAAGATATTCTTGAGTTCAGCGGGAAGGATGAATTTGATTTTGCCCATGTCTTTCTGGCAACCGGCGCCACTTGGAGACGAGACGGAATTGCACGACAACACCGTGAGACCATTTCCGGATTAGAAGCAGTGACCGTGTTGACTCCAGATGATCTCATGGATGGTGTACCCGCAAACGGGCAAGTGGTCATCTTTGATGATGAACACTACTACATGGGCGGAGTGCTTGCCGAAAAACTGCGTTTAGAGGGGCATGATGTGCGGTTGGTCACTCCAGCTCCAGATATTTCCACTTGGACGCACCAGACGATGGAGCAAACTCGCATTCAGACGCGGCTGCTGGAACTTGGTGTGGAACTCACTCCACAACACAACCTCGTCTCGGTTCATCCGAGTGCCGTCGAACTCGCCTGTGTGTTCACGGAACGGAGAGTCAGGCTCGCTTGCGACACCTTGGTGTTGGTCACGGAACGCTTGCCCAACGACAACCTCTACCACGCTTTGCAGGCCAATCCGAAAGAGCTTGTCAGTGCCAGCATCAAGACGATCCAGTCGATCGGGGATTGCCTCGCTCCCGGAATCATCGCCGCCGCAGTGCATTCCGGACACCTCGCTGCACGGGAGCTTGAAGCGGAGCATCCGGGAGAAGTTCCGTTTAGGCGCGAACGGGTGATGGTCTGAAAGGGGGGTGACATCATGGTTCATTGAAACTAGACCTTATCGCAAATAAGCGCGTGAACCGGCGCGGAGTTTTTCCGTTTCGGTTTCGGGGTTCATGCCGCCTTGAGCCATGCCTCGATGGGGTAGAGCCGGAAATAGACCAGGATGAACACGAGTCTGTCTGCGGACCCCGGCTCCCCCTTGCGGCCTCCACCCCGGCCCCGGAGACGTAGGCGCCAGCGTCCCGACGGTCCAGATCTGCCTCCCAGGCCTCCTCGAAGGACAGAAGAATCTGCTTGGAGCCCTCCGTGCTCAGGCCGGTGAGCATCTTGAACATGCGGCGGTGGCG
>LWDU01035472.1_pt1 | contig 24703 bp, 20 predicted proteins | sample 727161 | NCBI WGS metagenome assembly LWDU01 (sample SAMN04566230, study PRJNA314399) | hydrothermal vent metagenome | isolation source: deep sea hydrothermal plume seawater | place: Mexico: Gulf of California, Guaymas Basin | collected 2004-07-11
ATCGCCTTCTGCAACATCACTTTCTGCGTCTTCAACATCCTCTGCACTATCCGCATCGTCTGATTCACTATCGTCCTCTTCTCCTTCGTCCCCAGCGTCTTCTTCGCCGTCTGCTTCTCCTTCACCTTCACCTTCACCTTCTGCCTCTTCGACCGCCACATCATCATCTGCCGGCGCCTCGTCTGCCGCGGACGCATCGGCCTCGTCGTCGCCCGCATCATCATCCTGTGTGTCATCCGTGTCGTCGTCCGTGTCCTCATCGTCAGTGTCTGCTGGTGGCAGGCTGGCACTGAGTTGCTGTAATTGTTGTGCCGAGGGCGCAATGGTAAAGGTTGGCGGTGCACCCACGGGAATGTCAGACGTGTGACCTGCCACATCCAGGGTCACCGAATTCTGAGAATTGATATCCGTAACCACAAGAGTGCCTGAGGTGTGCGTAACAAACGTATGGCCCGTCTGATCAACCACACCATCGAGTTCACTGCCCCGGATACCGATAATGGCGCTCGGAGTTGTGATCGTGGAGTGGGATCGAGAACTGCCGGCAAACAGCTTGCCAATCTTGCCACTCTTATAGTGGAATCCACCCACTCGTACCATGGCTTCAAAATTACCAATCTTGGCCGCTTCGTTGTATTCAAAATCCGTCAGCGCTGCCTCACCATTCTTGCCAAGGTGAAAACGTGTGCCGTCGAGCATTTGTGCCTTAACGAATCCCCGGCCACCGGTGATGATCACATCACCCTTGTACAGGATATCGCCACGACCCAGTTTCTCTTCTGTGCCATCAAGATGCCTGACCCGAACATCGCCAAAGACGAGCGTTACCTTGCCGATTTCGATGGCGCTGGCCGCTGATGTCGCCGGACCGGCAAACTGCACATCGTCGCCAAACCTCTGTGGCAAGAACGCGCGCACCATTTCAGGTGACATGCCTGAACCACTAGCGATAACAAGATTGGGCGGGGGATTAAAAGAGAAGTAGTCATCAACGACGACCACTTCACCACTGGGATTGGTTACGACGAGATCAAAACCATCCTGCTCGAAGGCACCGTGCAGCAGAAAAGATGCATCCGGTAACTGAACTGACGGATGTGACCGCTCCACAATCGGTTCTGACTGGATGTCGGTATCTTCCGATAACGGGTATGTACGTCCTTCCACGTCACAATTTCCGTCTAGATTAACCCAGATAAAAATAGCATATTGTGACCAGTTTTAAAGTGAATTTCGACGAGTGGTTGCCAAAAAATGGGGAGGTACCTCCCCAGCTTGCCTGGGTACTGAAACCTGAGCGATCTGTAAAAGTCTGGTTCCTGAATGGGAAGGTAAGAGGGAACCGTTCAAAATTTTTTCTAATACTGGGAAATACCAGGCTGACGTTCGAAAGCGTTAGCCATCACGCAGATGATGCTATAACCCTGCGCAGTTCAGCAAACAATCGCTGATGCAGATATCGCCTCTAACTGGGCCAGGCAACTCGATCTATCCTTACGCCCCGCTTTCTCATATCGATATCAGTTCGGCGCCCAGGCGACCGGGAAAACTTCAGGGAATTCGCCCAAAGTCTGGCCATCATGAGGATTGTGGTCATAAAGCGCCAGGGGGTCCGGAATAGCCTGGCTTCTGCGCCTCATATAGCGGACATCAGGTCCTGCCCAGAGGGATGCGTGGGATCTCCTGGGATGTTCAAGTTCTACCCCGCCCCTGGCTGAGTGCACTATGTTGCCGTGGAACAATATTACGTCACCTGGCACATAATCCCACCCCAAAATATCGAAAGAGTCCCGGCATTGCTCAACCACAGGCAGCGCCGGGAGGCTGGGATCCAGGAAGGAGTCAAAATAAGTCCAGGTTTCATGAGCCTCGCGACCGATAAGCACTTCGCCCGCAGCAAATCTCTGATTCAATTCAACAGCACCTTGCGGGTCAGTGGCAGGATCCATGCCAACGGGCGGACGGTAGGTAATGTTCCACAAGTGCGATCCACGTAAAAATTCCATACTCACATCGCGAGGGGCGGGGTCAGCGCAAACCCATGCACGAATAAGCTGATGACCTTCGACATTGTAATAACAGGTATCCTGATGCCACGCACTGGGCACAATCATACCCGCTGGTTTGTAGAACATCTGGTCCATGTAGAACCTCACCGGGGCACCCAGAACAGTGCCGACGATCCCGGCGATTGGGGATTCATCCATCAGCTGCTTGAGCTTCGGCGAATGAGACGCAGGAAACTGGTCGATCCGCAGTGGTAGAGAGACACCAAATGACATGCCATCCGGATGGTCATGGGTATACTCCAACCCTTCGGCCAGCATTTCTGTCCATTCCTGCCCAAGGATATTCTTAAGCAACACCGCTCCGTCACGATTAAAGGCTGTAATTTCTTCATCGTTAACCTGACGTAGTGGCTTTAAGTTCCCCATGTCATGCCTCCAGGTGGCAGTTCCAGTGCTGCTGATAGCATACCCCAATTATTTATCAATACACCCGTCCAGTCGCCGCACTCGCTTCGCGCATACCCCGCCTTCGATTTTATTCAGCACCGCCATCCCGGCCGCTGCTGGTAACGGGCTCGAGGCAAACGTATTGAGGTAACGGGTTTGCTGGCGAAACGCCGCCACGTTCTCACGACTCGAGATGACGGCAGCTTCGCCCTGCCAGTGACCAATAAATTCTGGCGAGGGTGTTGAATTGCAGGCCGTCAGAACGGTTTGCATCGAGAGAGAAATCAACGGTAAAGGTTTTAAATTTCTATCCCGTGATCAAAGAACAAGAGTGGGTAAGTTTGGCGCACTATAAGCGAAAGGGAAGGGATTGCTGGACAAACGGTATTGCGAAGTTAATTCGCCAAAATTGATAGAATCGGCCCATGAACACAGTAGCTACCCCATCACTCATAACGCAATGATTGAATTGGACTGGCGGTGGCAATTTTTACCGCGTGCCCCGCGACAATCAACCAGGCTGCTACCAGGCCCATGACACTGGCCAGGATTATGATGAGCGGCAACATAGTGATGCGGTCGTCGAAAAAATTGAGATATTGTCCGGATGCTGCAAACGCCAGTGGCATCGCAACCAGCAGCGACCACAGTACGGGTATGGAAAACTGCCAGACCAGCAGGCGTACAATCTGGTCAACCCTGGCACCCAGCACCTTGCGAATGCCAATTTCCCTTGTGCGCCGCTCCGCCATGAAGGCCGCGAGGCCAAACAAGCCGATCAACGCTAGTGACAGTGCCACAAAAGCAAAACCTGCGAGCACGTTGTTCATGGTCTTGAAAATTATGTAGATCTCACCGAACACCTCATCGAGGAACTTCTGCTGGATCGGGTATTCCGGGTTCACCTGCTTCCAGACCTGTTCAATTTCTGCAAGGGTATCGCTCAGGTTCTCTCCTTCGACTCGAATCGATGCTGTCCGCAGGAAATTCGGGTTGAGGATAAACACCATCGGCTTGATTTTATTGTGTAGCCCCTTGATATTCAGGTCCGGTACTGTACCGACAACGGTAAACTGGACGATTGGATCCTCGTCGTCCTCATCGGGTACGCTGAAATAACTCTGCCCGAGCGCTTCCTGCGCGTCTCCCATGCCAAGGGTTTCAATAGCTAACTGATTCAAAATAACATTGACCTGCTCAGCGTCCTCCCCACGCACGTCGTTGGCGATATCCCGGGTGAGGGACCGTCCACTTCGCAGCGCTATGTCGTAGGTTTCGAGAAAGCCCTCATCAATGCTCATGTAGCCAAGCAATATACTCCCCGCCTCATCGCCCTTTTTCCGGCTGACCATACCGGCGGAGTTGCTTTGCTCAAAAGGAACCTGGCTTGAATAGGTGACCTCGGAAACACCCGGAATGGCTTTGAGCTGTTGACGCAAGGTTACATGCCGCGCCTTGATATCATCAACATTCACACGTTCCAGCAGCAGAATATTGGATTTGGGGAAAATATTGCTGGACTTCTCGACCTGCTGGTTCTGAAAGTACATGACCAACACGCTCGCCAGCATAAAGATCGAAATGGCAAATTGTGTCCCGATCATAATGCTGCGAAACAGGTTGCCACGGCCGCCCTTCAACATTGCGTTTTTAAGGCTGTCAATCGGGCTGGACCGCGTAATCAGGTACGCCGGGTAGGCGCCGGCCGTAATACCCACTGCAACGGTAGTGAGCAGCAGGAACGGTGCCACATCGAGATAATTCAGCGTAAGGGCTTTGTCGGCCCACTGGTTGAATGCCGGAATTACCATCTCAAGACAGGCGACGGCTATCAGCATGGCCAGCACCGCAGTGGTAAGGCTCTCTATCAGGAATTGCACCAGCAACTGTCCCTGGGCTGCACCAAATGTTTTTCGCAGACCGACCTCTCGTGCTCGACCGAGACTCTGTGCAGTCGCAAGATTGGTATAATTGACGCACGCGATAACCAGTACCATAAATCCCAGTAACCAGATCGTGTCGATAACCGGTATACCGATCGCCTCCCAGATCATGGTGTTGGACTCCACCAGGGGACGGACCCTCAGGCGGGGGATGAATTCCAGTTGATCCTTCGGTGCGTGGCGCTGATATACTGCGTTGATCTGCTCGGATAACCACTGCCGGTCCCTGTCAGCCGGTAACAGCATGTAGGTCAAATCCCCCATTGACAGATTGCCCCAGTTTTCGGCCAGATCGTAATCCCTGATCGTTTCCAACGTCATCAAGTGTGCAAATACTCGGGGCTCGCGATCACCAAACAAGTTCGAGTTAAAGTGACTGTCTGCGGGAATATCCCGTAGTACGGCCGCGACCCGCAGATCGTCTTTGTGATCCAGTGTCAGGACTTCGCCAACCACGTCCGTCCTGCCAAAGAACTTCTGCGCGATAGATTCACTCAAAATAATACTGCTGGGGTCATCCAGGGCTCTGGCATCCCCGTGCAGATATTCAAAATCGAATACCTGAGTCAGCTCTTCGTCGGCAAATGTGATGCTCTGATAGTAGCCATCGTTTTCTCCTTCGACTGACAGGAGAAACTCTATGCTAACGGTTCGGACTACCGCCTCGATATCTGGCACTTCATTCTCTAAAAGAGGGGCAAGTGACGTATAAATGCTGTCAGTTTCCTGCACCCCTATATCCGCATCGGGACCAAAAACACTACCGGCGGTAAAAATTCGATCGCGTTTCGAATACATGCTGTCGTGATTGCGCTCGTAGTCGACCAGGATTGAGCCGAACAGGAATACCGCCAGCCCTATGGCCAGACCGATGATATTGATCGCTGCATAGAGCCGATTCTTCAGCATATTGCGAAGTGCCAGCTTGATGTAATTTGAAAACATAGCCTCGTCCTGCGTAGTGTTTAAGCTGCCCGAAGGCTCTGGGTAACAACGTGTCCATCAAACAGGTTGATGGTCCTGCGCGCATAATCCGCATGGGATGAAGAGTGGGTAACCATAACAATGGTTGTGCCCTCTTCGTTGAGACCCTGAAGCATCTCCATTACCTCCTGGCCGTGCACACTATCCAGGTTACCTGTGGGTTCATCGGCCAGTATTAACCCCTGCCCACCTACCACCGCCCTCGCCACCGCCACTCTTTGCTGCTGACCACCCGAGAGTTGGCTGGGACGGTGCTTGCCCCGATGAGCGATACCGACCTTGTCCATCACCTCTTCCGCTCGCGCCTTGCGCTCTTTGGCGCTGATATCGTGGTATAGCAGCGCCAGTTCAATATTTTCCCGCACGCTCAATTCATCGATCAGGTTAAAGTTCTGGAAGATAAAGCCGATATTGTGTTTGCGAATAGCGCTCAATTTTCTCTCGGAGTATCCTGCTACGTCTTCACCCAAAAACAGGTACTCACCGTCACTGGGGCGATCCAACATTCCCACTACATTGAGCAACGTGGACTTGCCACAGCCCGAGGGCCCCATAACGGCGACAAACTCGCCCTGCTCAATTCCTATGTTGACGGCATTGAGTGCAACCGTTTCAACGTCTTCGGTGCGATATATCTTCGACAGATTGTTGAGATTCAGCATTGTCGTTTCTTTCCTTTTTTAATATTAAGGGGCTTCTTTTTTGTTAAGTGTAAGTTCATCCATATCTCGAAAACCGCTGTAGGGAGAGGTGATGACTCTTTCGCCGACTTCCAGGCCATCAAGCACTTCGATAAAATCGGAGTTGCGCCGACCGAGTTTGACTGTGCGTTTTATGGCGGTATTTCCATCGGGGCTGACGACAAATATCCACTGTCCACCGGTGTCCTGGTAAAAGGAGCCATTGGGAATCAGCAGTGCTTTATTGGCGTCACCCAGGGTCAACTTGGACTGAATGGTTTGACCGCGGCGTAGATCAGGGGGCGTGCCCCCGATGAACTGCATGTCGATTTCGAACTGCCCTTTTTCGACATTCGGATAAACTTTAGCGATGCGCAATTCGTATCTGCGACCATTTTTCTCAAACTCCACAGCCTGATCGATATCTACCCTGGCGAGATAAAACTCATCTATGTTTGCGACCAGCTTAAACTCGTTGGCGTTGTCGATCTGGCCGATTCGTATTCCGCGGGAGACACTCTGTCCGATTTCCATGTCGAAGCCCGAGAGCTTGCCCGCTACCGGAGCGAGGACATTTAGCTCCTGAAGGCTTTGCCGAGCGTAGGTCAGATTCGCCTCCATGACGGTGGTATTGTCCTTGAAAAAAGCCAGTTGATTCGCCATTAACCGCTCGTCAGACGCCTGGCTTTCCAGGGTTACCGTGCGGCGGTCGCGATAGTACTGCGCTTCGTCTGTGAGGTCATCAAAGTTCGACTGAGAGGTCAAGCCTTTGGTCAACAGTTCTTGCTGGCGTTCAATTTCACGATCCAGTCTGCGGATCTGGTAGTTAATCTCCACCAGCGTGTGCTTATGCGACAGTCGATTCTGTTCCAGTCTCAATTCCTGGTCGCGCATGCTGTTGAGCTGTTCCATAATCCGGGATTCGGTACTCATGACACTCAATTGCAAATCGGAATTTGACAGCTGAACAATTGCCTGGCCAGGCTCCACCATCGCGCCGTCCTCGACTAGAATCGACTCCACTCGACCACCCTGAATGGCATCGAGAAAAACTGTTTTCAGTGGCGCGACACGGGCGCGAACAGGAATAGTGTCTTCAAACACACCCGCAGTAACCAGTGACAACGCAAGTCGATTGTCGGCGATTGTCAGGCTGCGACCACCTGGCGACAGAAAAGCCAACCAGATTCCCAAAAACACTGCCCCCAGTATTGCACCGGCAACCAAAAGCCGGGCTGAAAACCGCGGCTTTACGATTTTCCGGTCCATAGCGCTGCCCTTAGGCAGGTTAACTTTGCTTCCCGTTTCCTGGGGATTACCCATAGGGCTGATCGTTCCCATCATGTCCTGTGTGTTTATCCCGCTAAAACCGTGAGGCGGGGGCGAATATACCTGGCTAACGCAAAGATCAAGCCAACTATATAACCTATTGTTTTATATGTACTTATGTGGAGACCGCTGATGCTCAACTCAATAAAAGGTGTACGAAATCGAACACACACTGTACGATAACGAACACATTGAGAGGGTTGGCCCTTGGGTGAAAAAGTTCAGAAAATACTGGTGGTCGACGATGATGAAGACATCCTGACTGCTGGCAAACTATTACTAAAGCGCAAGTTTGGTCAGGTTCAAACCACCAGTGACCCCGAGCAAATACCGGCACTACTAGCTGCGAACAGCTTTGATGTAATCCTCCTCGACATGAACTTTTGCCCAGGCGAGAGTACCGGCGAGCAGGGGTTTATCTGGCTCGCGCGAATACTGAATCTGGACCCTGATGCAGTGGTTGTAATGATCACGGCACACGGCAATGTCAATTTGGCCGTGGAAGCCATGAAACAGGGTGCCACTGACTTTGTCGCAAAGCCTTGGGAAAATGAGAAGGTAGTAGCGACACTGTCGGCTGCGGTTAAACTGCGAGCCAGCCGCGCAGAGGCGGAGTCCCTCAAGCGCAACAATCGAGCCCTTGTAGCTGCCAGTTTGGCCACCGAACACGCTTTAATAGGGCATTCCGGACCCATGGCCCGCGTTTCTTCTCTTATCCAGCGCTCGGCGCCCACGGAAGCCAACATTCTCATCACTGGTGAGAATGGTACAGGCAAAGAATTGGCTGCGAGGCAAATCCACCAACAAAGTTTGCGTGCCGAAGGCGTCTTCATGGCGGTCGACCTCGGTGCTGTCTCCGAGACGCTTTTCGAGTCGGAACTTTTCGGCCATCGAAAAGGTGCTTTCACCGGTGCGACGGAAGATCGGGTTGGCCGGCTGGAGGCTGCGAACGGCGGCACCCTGTTCCTGGATGAGATCGGCAACATACCCCCGCATTTGCAAGCCAAACTGTTGTCTGTGCTGGAGCAGCGGAAGGTCACGCCGGTGGGTAAGAATGAATCCCTACCCTTCGATGTAAGGGTAATATCCGCCACCAATCTCTCGCGACGGGAGATGTCCGACGAGAGTATTTTCCGGCAGGACTTGTTGTTCAGGCTCAATACTGTCGAACTTAAAATGCCTCCGCTGAGGGAGCGATCAGAGGACATTGAGGAGATCGCAATCTACTATGCCGGCTTGTATGCACGGAAATATCACAAATCGGACAAGGCATTCACGAATGAAACTCTCGCTCTCATGCGCGACTATAGCTGGCCGGGCAACGTGCGGGCATTGAGACATGCGGTGGAGCGGGCGGTTATTCTGTCAGAGACAGAGTATCTACAACCAGCGGACCTCCAACTCGATTTCTCGACCGGCAGAGCCGCACCCGACGGCCAATCGGCTGTAGATACAACTGGCAATGACCTGAACCTCGAACGTATGGAATCCCGCATGATTCAGGCCGCACTGAAGAAGCACCGCTATAACATTAGCCAGACCGCAAAAGAGCTCGGTCTAACCCGCGCCGCTCTATACCGCAGGATGGAAAAGCATGGGCTTTAGACGCTTTTCATTTCAGCTTAGTTTGCGAATTGCGTTTCTTACGCTGGCACTCGTTGCGTGGGTCTATTTGTTCATGCTGCCGGGCTACCCGACAATTCATTTTCTTCTGACTGTAATGGTCGCCATTCAGATTGTTGAAATATTTCGTTTGGTCAGTCGAACCAATGTAGAGCTGACCCGGTTTCTGGAGGCTTTGCGTTACTCAGACTTTGGCCAACGCTTCCAGATGCCAAAGGTGGGCGCAGGTTTCGAAGAGCTGGGTTCAGCCTTTACTGAAATCATCGATCGTTTTAAGGCCGAGCGCGTCCATCGAGAGGAGGACCTCAGGCATCTGAGGGCGTTGACAGAGCATGTACCTCTTCCCCTTCTTTCCCTGCATCCGGACGGTAGGATAAAACTGCATAACAACTCTGCGAGACAGCTCTTTGGCAGCGCGCACATCTCTCGCCTGAAAGACCTGCTTCCCTTCGGCGAGGATTTTTCAAAGCAAGTACTGGCAGTGGAGCCAGGCGAACGCCGACTGGCAACTTTCCACCTCGACAATCTGGAGCAAAAACTAACGATCTCGGCGACGGAGATAGTCATCGCCACCGAGATGGAGAAACTGATCAGCCTTAACAATATCCAGAGCGAGTTGGACGGCGCACAGCTTCAGGCATGGCAGGACCTGGTTCGGGTGCTCACCCACGAGATAATGAACAGCATCACGCCAGTCGCCTCCCTGGCCAAAACCGCCGCCGAACTGGTAGATGATGCCATCGAAAAGTTGGAGAGCCATCCGGACATCGTAGAAGACCTGTCGGATGTAAAGAGTGCGGTGGAAACAGTCTCCCGCCGCTCAGATGGTCTGAGGGATTTCGTTCAAAGCTATCGCCGTATTACCCGCTTACCACAGCCGGAAAAGCAGAGGATCCCGTTGCTTGAGTTATTCGATAATGTACAGCGCCTGGTTGCCTCGGAATGGGAAAAAAAGGGTATAGCACTTTCGATGACTGTAGAGCCAAAACCCCTGGAAATAACCGCGGATTCCGGCCTGGTGGAACAGGTCATGTTCAATTTGCTGCAGAATGCCGAACAGGTACTGGTTGACCGTGAATCACCCCGGGTCGAAGTGGTTGGCAACCTCAATCGACAGGGTCACGCCTGCGTTGAAATATCGGATAACGGGCCAGGCGTTCCCGCCGATGTCGCAAAGAAAGTATTTGTGCCGTTCTTCACAACCAAGCGGGAAGGTTCCGGCGTAGGCCTCGCGCTAACCCGCCAGGTTATGCTCGCACACGGCGGCACGGTGACCTTGGGTGCTAGTGAGAGCGGCGGTGCGAAATTTACCCTCACATTTCTCACCAACAGGGCCTGATTAGGTAGTGCCAATTTAAAGAACTGATATTGGTAGGCTCGGCCCATGAACACATACAAACGCCATCGATGTAGGGGTTATTGGGAGCTTTTTGGTACACAAGCCGCAGGCTACAACCTATTCAATCCTGGCAGCTACCCGGTCAGGGCTCAAAATTATCGGGATCTCAGGGAGAGAGCGTTCACTGAATGGAGTAGGGCAGTTGCTTGATTGGCACCGACTGGGTTTTCTACTTTTCAAATACTTAACTTGTCAGAACCTGTTGGCGGCCTGAGGACTGAAGAAAGGCCCCATCACAGTTCTATACCACGAACATGGCAAACTAGAGAATTGGACTAAACTGATAAATAGATAACCCGCGTTAGTGCTCATTGGTTTTGCGGTTAGGAAGAATAGCCACACTTTTTCCACTTTCAGAAATGTATCGTAGATCATGCGAGTGACCCGCTGTACTCGTGAGATGCTTAATGGCGTTTGCTAGCTGACTGAAAATTCGGCAAATACAAGGAAGAACCCGGCTACTGGCCGAGCGCGATGGTGCCCGGAAGTGTTGACAGCGTCTTGGAAGTCAAAGGAGTGTTGTTGGCTGTTCAGCCAGATCTGAAGGCGGTGAGCGGTTCTGAGAGTGCCCTGGCTGATCCAGGCCCAGGTGTTTCAGAACTTTTCGTTTGACTCCGGCGACGCTTCGCTCCTCAATTAACGCAATGATCCGGGCTGGTCTACCGTGCTTTTCACGCTTCTCTATATTGATGGCGAACACGGGCCGGGTCATACCACGGATACCACAGTATTTTGGTTTGTAACACGTAAGCCTGATTAGTGTGTCGGGATCGATATGACAAACTATAGTATCCTCGATATGCCTGAAAGTTTACCTTTCAGCTATCGTGTTGTTTTGGAGAGGCCAGGTCTCATATTTATGAGAGACAGGTATTGCATTACTTGAAGATTACAGTCGAAATTCTCGTTTCGCGTTGACATTGATGATGCTCCAATTAGCGTATTTGTGAGGCGTTGATGATGGCGACCATTCAATGCAGGTGTGGCGCGGTGCAGATCCGGTTGGCCAGGAATCAGGCAATCTGGCGACTGGAGTGTTGCTGCCATGACTGCATGTCCGCGCTTTGGTATGTCAACAAGCACAAAGGAGCGCCGGCCCCGCCGGAGCACCAGTTGCTCGATACGGTGTGGTTCGCGAACGACCTTACGGTCGTGAAGGGCTTGGATAAGATCGGGTCCTACAAGAACCACAACGAGGGTGACACGACACGCTTCTACTGCAAGGATTGCTGGACCTGCCTCATTGCGGACCACGCCGTTTACTTAGCAAAGATGGTGATCACGCAGGTAGTTAACTTCACGGGTTTCGAGGGTCTCACGGGTGCAGACCTGATCCCCCTACAGGCGCGCCACTTCCTGAAGGACCTGACCGCGGAGCAACGAGCCGCGCTCCCCTCGTTCAGTGGGGCTGCCGAGTGTGTATACGACAGCGCGGCGGAGAACTTCCTGGACAGCATGACTGAGATTTTAGCGAAGGGCGGCACGGGCGAGATGAACCTGCAGGTGTTAGCCGAAAAAGTCGGTCCGCCATTCATTCCCGAGGACGAGCGTGAGCGCATGGCGGAGGGCCCGCCGTGTCTGGGACAGCAGGCGAAGGCAGCTGAAGGAAGATAGCCAGTAGTACTGTGGCAAGCACTGCAGGACTTACGGGTCACCTCCCAAAAATGTGAGATGCCACTGAGCCTAGCAATGCAATTGAAAACCCAGAGTAACCCCACTGACGAAGCAGCTTGAATTTCGGTTGCGCGATAGCAGTAGCTTAGAGCCCATTTGCTAGCGTCCGCCAGGAACATGCCGATAGTGATTGGGACATCGCAGAGGCTGGGTAAGAAGCGAACATTTCTTATTTGCAAAAGATTCGAGAACTGCCACGCGATACCTTACAACCAACTAATTCCCGCCGAGGATAGTCTGGCAACCTTGGAAACATGCGGGTATAACTAAACTATACTCTGATCAAACGAACGAACCGAAGCCGCGCAGCTGAGGCGGGCGTTAGGTGCTCAACATAGGGAGAAAGACATGTGTAACGCAAAAAAACAATCTAATAAAATGACGTTCGAAGGACGCCGAGGGTTTCTTAAAAAGGCAGGCGTTGCTGCAGTCGGTACCGCGCTGGGATCGCAGTCATTAGCTGCTTCTTCACCAAAACCAGAAAATACTATTTCAGCCGATGAAGCTTTGGATCGCCTTATGGAAGGCAATATGAGGTACGTAACGGGCACCTCGAAACTCCACGACTTCAACGCGGAGCGTGCAGCCCTGGTAGGAGGTCAGAACCCGTACGCTTGCATCCTCAGTTGTGCAGATTCGCGGATTGCGCCTGAGTACGCATTCGATAGTTCTCGAGGCGACCTGTTTGTAGTTCGTGTCGCTGGTAACTTTGTATCCATGAATGGTCTGGCCAGTCTCGAATACGCTGTGACCTATCTTGGAACCCGGCTTTTGATGGTTCTTGGGCATCAAGGTTGTGGTGCGATCTCAGGCGCGATATCAATGATACGTGAAGGCAATGTGTTGCCTGGCAGCCTCCCGGAACTCATGGAATCCCTCGCACCCTCTGTTGGCTTGGCCATCAATCAGCCTGGTGATCTTCTCGAGAATGCTATTAGAGAGAATGTCCGGTTAAACGTCGCTGCGTTAAGAGCCGCTTCCCCGATCCTGAGCAAGATGGTCGTCAAGGACGAATTACGAGTTGTAGGCGGCGTTTATAGTCTGGAATCTGGCAGGGTTGATTTGCTTGGTTAAGCAAGGCAGAGGAAATCAGAATTTCTGCAGTGATAATAACTGGCGGTATTTTAGTATTTCTTGTTGAGTCATCACATGACTAATGGCCATGGTTCCATTTTAGCAGGGATGATTCGGCCCTACGACAAGTCTCCGTTCTGGCCCCAGGGGCCCCACTGAACACGGCCTCGTTGGCGCTGTACAGCCTCGTTTTATGGTTACGACGTCTTGGTCTTGCCCTGGCCCTAAGCCTCATACGCCAACGCCTCAATACATTCCGACTCAAGAACGTATTGAAACAAACGGTTAATCGAACCGTGAAACGTAAGTTTATCAACAGAGACAATCTCTACTCCGGCAGGCAGATCAAACCAATCAGAACCGATACCGACGGCATCCACGTGCGAGCGAAAGCTCTCGAGCGTCATGGATTTCACCGCAATTTTTACATCGTTGGTAAACAACTTGCCAAGCGCCTCCAATATTCCAGTGTCCGACTCCTGATAGAACCGTTCGGAAAACAGCATAGCTAGTGTTGATACGCCCATCACAAAGCGCAAAGGTTGCTGAGAGTAGCGACGAATGTAACTGCTCAACTTATAACTCTGACTCAACCTTGTGAGCATCACCCATTCATTTTCAACCACAGTCTTGCGCAGGTGTTCGAGTTGTCGAGCAGTGGCAACATTACCGCTGGCGTGCACATTATTGACGCTAAACTCTGTAATATGTAACGGCGGTTTTGCATCGGAGGGAAGCTCGGCAATCAGCTTTTCCGTGCTAGCCGCGAAGGCTCTCGAGTCAATGGCTGAAGAATAGCGTATCGTAGTTCGCCTGATAATGGAGGGCCGTTTTCGAATAATTTCTGTCGGCGGTTGCTGCTGGCCGTGGGTGTCGAGCAACACCGCATCCGCCAGGCCGTTCTGCACCATGACCATTGCTGCGGCGACAGAGTCTGTCGCCTCGAAAGCAGGGCCAGAAACATCAACCAAATCAACTTCCATTCTGCCTGGCTCCAGATTATCAACCAGGTTCCTGATATCCACTGCCTGCGAATCTGCACTGGCGAACGCGCTATGGATCAAGTTCACTCCCAGTATACCAACCGCTTCCTGTTGGGCGACATTGGAGTCATCTAACATATTGATATGGGCGATGATGGTATTGGGTTCCCCGCCTACTTTTGACTGAAATCTCAGGCCCACCCAACCTTGGCACTCATTGGTACCAGAAAAATTTCGTGCTGCTATCGTGTCGCAGAAAGCAAAGAAACGAGTATCTTGTCCGCGCATAGTATCGAGTCGTTCAAGCAGCAACTCGTACTCTTTATTGAGCATTGAGGTCACACGTTCGCGGCTGACATAACGGCTTGCTTCGCCGTAAATTTGATCACTGACCTGCATATCATAGGCGGATATGGTTTTAGCTATGCTGCCGGCAGCTGCACCAACCCGGAAAAACCATCGCGCTACTTCCTGTGCAGCGCCGATTTCGGCGATGGTACCGTATATTTTATCGTTCAGATTTATTGATAACGCTTTCTGGTGAGTGCTAAGACCCTCGCTCGACATAATTCAAAACCTTGCCATATTGGACAGTCGATTGTAATCCAATTGCCCCCCCTCCGTGGAATCTAACCTGAGTGCAGCACTACAGTGAAGTAACGACCTTTCATTAGCGACAATGGCCGTTGTGGTTAGGAAGAATAACCACCGTTTTCCACTTTCAGAAATGTATCGCAGATCATGCGAATGACCCGCTGTGCTCGTGAGATGCTTAATGGCGTCTGCTAGCTGACTGAAAATTTGGTCTATACAAGGAAGGGCCCAGCTACTGGTCCAGCTCAATATAAGCTAGTAACGTAATGATGGATGCCTCAAATTTTTCCTTTCCCAAATTTGTCGTTTGTTTCCTCTTGCTCTCTGATTCGCTTCTGGAGCCGTCAAAGGAAGCCATCAAAGGGAGCCATTCGGTAACTCGCGCCTGTGCCTTGCCAGTCCGTCTCTGAACCTACCCAAAAATAAACCGCGGCTATGATACGTTGACGTTCCGCGGTCACCCAAAGTGGCTCGGCTGTCATCCAGTCAGCATTGTTGCGGTAGGAAAAGAGGCCCTTTTCTCGCTCGAAAAAGACATTGTCGACAAGCGTAGTCCGCGCAGCTTCTCTTCTTTGAGATGTGCCAGAAGGCACACGGAACGCGTGTGATCCATGTGGGGGCCTTAAGGGCCAATGCTGGAATCCCGAAGAATAAAATAGCCTTAGAGGGTGTGTGAATGTAAATAATGATGGCGGCGAGGTTAAATGGCAGTAAGGATTATTAACGAGCCCTGGCGAACCTACATAGCGCCATTCCGTGTCTATGGGAACCTCTACTTTGTTGGCAACCGGTCTGTCTGCAGCTGGCTGATCGAAACCGTGAGGGATTGATTCTTTTCGATAGCACATTCCCGCCAACTGTCTATCAAATGATTGATGGTATCTACCGTCTTGGATTTAGCCCGGCGGACATTCGCTACGTGGTGCACACGCATGGTCACTGCGACCATATGGGCGGCTCACGATCTATTCGCGACTTGACTCAAGCATCTTTCTGTATCGGCGCTGACGACGTTGATGTATGCGAGCATCGCGGCGAGCTGTCGGAAGCTGAACTTTACGGCGTCGAATTTACTCGCCACTTTACCATTGACCAAGCGCTGTATGACGGCGATACCGTAGAAGTTGGCAATACGCAGGTCAGCTGTGTACATACGCCAGGGCACACTCTCGGGACCATGTCATATTTTTTCACCATTAACGGCGAAAAGGGCAGTTATCGAGTAGGAATGCAAGGAGGTCCGGGCGTTCATACTCTCGTCGACGAATACCTGAACGGCCATGATTTACCTGAATCTCTTCGTGACTCGTATGTCACTTCTATAGACCGTCTGCGCCAAGAGCATGTGGATATTCACCTTACCGGACATGCTGGGCAGAGTAGTATCTTCCAACCTAAGGAAAGTGTTGATAGCGGAGACCCGCTGGCCTTTATCGATCCGAACCGCTGGCCTAAGTATTTCGATTACCTCGAAACAGGCTTCCATAAAAAGTTCCCTGTTTGATCGAGATAGCAGCTCGGCCGGAGTCAGACTAGCACTGCGAGAACTGCGAGAACTGCGAGAATTTGGCTAAGACCTGCGAAGACGCAAGTGACCAAATGCCGTCACCTCAGATAATTTGCAATCACCCGGAGAATGGCGAGTGACCTGTGCGATCATCATCTCAGGCGTTCGATCGGAGACCCGCAAGACAATCAAGTCCAGGCGGGCCGGCCCCTGCTATTGAAAACGACCTTATCGAAACGAACTCAGGCAGCTACACCTCGATCACTGCTGTCGCCTCAATTTCTACCTGTAGTTGTTTCATGACGAGAGCAGATATGCCAATCAAAGTTGATGCCGGTTGATCCGTTTGGGTAAAGAATTTTGCTTTAACCTGGGAAAGTGTTTTGCTTCTCTGAGAATCTAAATCCACCACATAAGAGTTGACGGCTGCAAGTTCGCCAACTAAATTACGATGAGCCATTTCTGCCTGTTCTTCAAAGGTTTCCCCAAACCGCCCGTCGGCGTAACCCACCTGGCCCGAAACGACAATAGTTTTAACACCCTGAGCGGTGTAAGCAACTGTGTTGGTAAAGCCCATTGGGTGAGGATGGATAAATTCTTTCGTTAGCATGGTGTTTCCTTGTTTGAATTTTCAGCTTATTGGTTTTCGTCGGATTGTCGTTTTATGAGGCCTTAGCGAGCGCTGCGTCCGTGCAGTATCTGGCTCAGGGTAGAGCGGGATAAAACAGTGCCGTCTTGTGCTAATGTATCGGCCAATTGATCGTCCGTGGTAAAGAGGTTAAACAGAACGAGAGCGCCTTCTGGGCCGCCCATTTCCATATGGACATCGCCGGGACCTTTAGCAGCATAGTCACCTGTTTTCCTGACGCGTCGGCCTGTTTCGGCACCGGTGTCGAGATCGATGTCAATGACGTGGAGTTCGCCAGCAAGCACCGTGGAAGTGATGAAGCCAGTATGCTTATGGAAGTGGCAGTAAGCATTGGGTGCCCAGCGGTACAGAAGGTCAACATGACCGTTGTCTCTGGCCGAAAGCAGCGCCGCAGCATAATCAATTGGGTAGTCAAATTTATCGCTACCGGTAAACTGCTTCCACCTTAAATCATCGTTTTCAAACAGGTTCATAGGGTTCATAGGGTTCTGCTAATCGAATCATCGAGAATAGGCGAATAAAACACATTTTCAGAAGAATGGTCAACTAAGGTAATTGCTGCACTTCGCCTTGCCTGTCCGATCAGCTAGAGTAAGTCGACTCTGTGATTAACCAACGGCAAGATGAAGGCGCTGTAATGAGACATCACCTGAAAGTCGTAAAATCAGCTATCCTGCAGTGTGACAATACCTAAAAAGGAGAAGGATATGGCTGGATATTTAATAGCAAACTACGACATCACCAATGAGGAAGGCTATCAACGCTACATTTCAACTGTCGGTCCAACAATCATCGCCCATGGTGGTGAGATATTGGTTGCCGGCCCTGGCAGTGAAGTGGTTGAAGGGAATCCCGGGCTTGTAACTGTTGTGCTCAAATTTCCATCAAAAGACGCGATACGTACCTGGTATGACTCACCGGAGTACCAGGAAATCATCCATCATCGCACGGACAATACAGATGGAGCCCTTGTGTTTGCTGATGAGTTTGTGATGCCCGGCTGACGTACAGGAGCGACATTAACAATTGATTGCACCATCCATGGCTGCTTTGCTTGTAAATACGCGGCAGTGAAGCGGCGACGGGAATACGTGAGGGCACGATGAATTATTACAAGGAATGCACATTGTGAAACTACTGATCGCGATGATGAGTCACGAGACCAATACCTTCTCGCCCGTACCCACGGAACTGGAGCGATTCGGTAGCGGTGAGTTGCCACCCAGGGATCAGGCTGCGTATCAGGCAACATTCGGTCGCGGTTCTACCATGGCAGGAATGATAGCCGTTGCGGAGCAGGCCGGTGTGGAGATTATCACGCCGATTGCTGCAGGCGCTCCCCCGTCCGGTCGTGTTTCAGATACTGCCTACCAATACATCACAGATTGTATTGTTGAGGCGGCCGAGGGTTGTGATGGCTTGTTGCTCGATTTGCACGAGGATGGTGAAGGTTCATTATTGGTCCGTTTACGTGAAGCCTACCCGGATGTTCCCATCGGCGTTGGACTTGATATGCATGCAAATCTCTATCCAGCCATGGTTTCAAATGCAACGGTCATCGCTGGTTATCATACCTATCCTCATATCGACATGTACGGAACCGGTGAGCGAGCCGCACAAATACTCATTCGTTCCTTGAACGGTGAGATTGAACCCAGGATGGTGTGGGGTAACTGCCCAATGCTGCCGCATGTGATGCGTCAGGGTACCGATGATTTCCCAAACAAGGCGCTTCAGGAAAGGGTCATGGAAATGGAAGCATCCGGTGCGCTGGCTGTGTCGCTGTTCACGGGTTTCCCTCATGCGGATATTTACAACGCAGGACTGAGTGTCGTTGTCGTTACTGATAATGATGTGGAAGAAGCAGCTGCCCTTCGAGACGAATTGCTCGAAATAGCGTGGAAGGAAAGAGAATCATTTGTTTACCAAATAAAGCCCCTCTTTGAATCCGTTGGGTCAGCTAATGCTGCGGCTGATGCGTCTGGCTCAGGCCCGGTTATTTTGTTGGATCATTACGACAACACGGCCTCTGGGGGGACGATGGATACCACCGAGGTGTTGCGGGAAATTCTGGCTCAGGAGCTGGAGGATGTCGTGGCATTTGGTATATTCGATCCTGCTGCAGTCCAGCAGATGGTTGATGTCGGTGTTGGTCAAGAGGTGACTGTCACCATTGGCGCCAGATTCCAGATGGACGCGCTGGAGCAACAAAGTGAGCCACTGACAGTCACCGGTACTGTGCGCCTGATATCAGACGGCAAGTTCACCATCACCGGGCCAATGGCTACGGGTAGTCGGGTGAATATGGGCACCACTGTTGTTCTGGATACCGGCCGGGTTGAAATTATTGTCATCAGCAGGCATGTAGAGCCCTATGACCTGGGATGTTTTACCAGCCTTGGTATAGATCCGTTAAAAAAGCGTTTCGTAATGTTGAAAAGCCGGATTCATTATCGGGCAGTGTTCATGCCCATTGCGAAGTCCATTATCGAATGTGCGGGTTGTGGGGTATGCACCTCGGACTATAGCCAGTTGACCTTCGAAAATGTTCGACGACCTATTTATCCATTGGATAACATTAATTCGGCGAGTCTCAGCGAAGGCTTCCCGGCGTCGCAGTGAAGAATTATTACCCAGGGTGGTTTGCCTGGTATTAACTTACCTGTAACGCACCTTTATCAGTTGATTAGCAGATAGTTGATCGATCCTTTGAGATACCCTTCCAGTGGTACCGATCCGAAGTTAGCCCCTCGGCCCAGATCAATCGCCGTGGCTAACGGCACATCCTGATAATTGACCAGATAGGCGACCCACAGATGCGCGGCCCGGCGTCCACTGGCACAATGTAATAGCACCTTGCCGTCAGCTGCATCCATAACCCCTGCAAATGCCGTGACGGTCGCGGGGTCGTATGGTGTGTCTTCACCGCCCGAGGGCAGATGAACATACTTTAACCCAAGCGCTGCACTCAACGCGGATTCATCAATCGGGGTTAATTTGGGGTTGGTAACTTCTGGTGTTGTTCGGATATTGACGATGGTTGTTAGCCCCAGGCGTTTTAGTTCCTTAATCGCGACGCCTGATAGTGGTTGACCTGCGATAAACAGCTTGTCCGTTTGATAAATCCCTGACTGGAAACCTGCCAGTGCAAGTTTCTGCGGATGGGCTGTTTGATTTTCAGCTGACACCAGCGGCGAAAGTGAGCTTAAGATTAAAAGACTGAGAATTTTTCTAATTTGCATATGAACCGTCCCATTATTGTTCCAATGGGTCTAGAGCTGCTGTACGACCCGGGTTGCAACATTATAGTAGTCCTTAGTCAGGTAAGTGGCATCCGTCGTCAGAAGAATAATGATCCAGACCTTCAGCCAATCGGTGTTCAATCACTGTTTTCTTGCCACATACAAGTAGACAATAAGCAGCGTCCAGAAGACAAGAGGAAATCATTGTTTTGATTCTTCCTGAATGATGTGTTGCTCCTGATAGAAGCGCATGTAAATGGCGAATATCAAGGCGACAATACCCATGAACCCGGCAAAGAACAGGTGATAGCTTGCGCCGACGAGCTTTGTTGTGCCGTCCGGGTTTTGAATCACTTGATTGACCAATGCCGTGAATAAATTACCAGCCGATATGGAAAGGTAGAACAGGGCCATCACTAAAGACTTCATTCTCTTGGGTGCTTGTGTATACGAAAATTCCATGCAGGTAATCACTAACAATACTTCCGCCAAGGTCATCAAAAAATACGCCAGCAGCTGCCAACTGATGTGCGGCGTATTGCCGAGTTGTATCTGCGATTCACACCAGGCAGTCACCAAAAATGGCGAAGCCGCCAGAAACATTCCCATACACATCTTGCGACCAGAGGTGACATCAAAATACCGATTCATCAGCGGATAAACGTAATAGGAAAAGATTGGAATCAAAATGATGATCAAAAATGGGTTCATCGCTTGAATTTGAGCAGGTAACAATTCGTATCCCAATATCGTTCTATCCATCTGCATTGCCTGAAGAACCCAGGTACTGCCCATTTGATCAAACAGAGACCAGAAGGCTGCAACCAATACATAGATCACCAGCAACCGACTTGCGACGCGCTTGCCATCGCTGCCGAAGACATCCTTTAGGTAAGACTTTCCCGCAGGCGGCAGATGGACGAAATGATGACGTCCCATCCAAAACGTCACCGTTGCCGCGAGCATAAATAGACCCGGTACGCCAAAGGCAACAGCGGGCCCATATGCCTTGAGCAACCAGGGTATGAGCAGCGAAGACAGAGACGATCCTATATTGATGCCGAGGTAGTACCACGAGAAAGCTCTGGACAATAAATGTTCGTTGGACTGGCCAAACTGATCACCTACATTAGAGGCAACACTCGGCTTAATGCCACCTGACCCAATGGCTATCAACGTTAGACCGAGAAACAATCCTGCTCTGGTGTCATCAAGGAATAAGGCAAAATGCCCGGCGCAGTAAACCACCGATAGCAGAATAACGGTTCGATACTTACCCCAGTATGAGTCCGCGATGACCGCGCCAATAATGGGCAAAAAATACGTCGTGGACACAAACAGGTGGAAGTAAGAAGTCGCGTCTGCGCGCGACATTGTCGCCAATTGGCCATCAGTCGACATCAGATACTGTGTCATGAAGACAACGAGAATGGCCTTCATACCATAGAAGCTAAATCGTTCGGCTATATCGTTGACGAGCGGCGACGGGACTGGTGCTGTTTTGTAACTAGCCATCAGAAGACCCTATCTATCGTTCACCTGCTTAACACATACGGGCGCTTATCGCCCATTAGGGCCGAATCGGCAGCACTGATCATCCTGAGTGAATCAGAGGCTGGCGCCAGCATTTCCCCATTACGCTGGCACTATACACTGCTCTCTGCCAAGCCTGTTTTTGAGTATAGGCAATGCGCTATTTGCCAAAAGGTATTATGTTGCAGGTTGGAAAGTCATTTGTTGAGGAATGACGTCGATTAGAATATTTACTATCAGCGCTATAAAGTGACCACTATGCTAAGTAAAACGCAAATCGAACAGTTTAATAATCAGGGATATTTGATTCTCAAAGGGGCGATTGATGAGATGGATATTCAACGCCTTGAGCAAGGCGTTGCAAATAACCCACCGCTTGATGGCACCCTGGATCCCAATGCACCGGTATACCCAAACCCTGGCCGTTATACTTTGGCAACGCAATCCGCTCGCGATCCGGATCTGGCGTTCGTAATCGAGCATGAAACCATCGTCAGTTCAGCTCGTGACCTGCTGTCAGACGATCCAGTGCTGACCGCCTATGTGATTTATGACCGCACTCCTGACGGTGCTGGCTTGCCCGCGCATCACGATTATAAACGCTGGCGTCCGGTGGGCAGTTCGATGCATTGGCTGTTCACTATCGTTCCTTTTTGTGATTTTGACGAAGCAGCAGGTCCACTTTATGTCGCACCCGGTTCACATCGGACCGAAAGGGTGCATTCAGGGGAAACACCCTGCCTGGAAGTTGAACCGGCGATTAGGCCTGGCGATCATGAATTCATTGACCCAGGCTTACAGCGGGGTGACTTGTTGTTAATGAACATGCATCTTTGGCACCGCGCAGACGCCAACCGTTCGAGTCATCATCGCGTCGGTCTGTTCAATAAATACGCGGCAGCAGCCTATCCACCCGCCACTGGTTATTATTTGTTTCACGACGATGTCGCGAATGCGCTCAGCGAACAAGGGCAAAAGCTGATCGCTGTCCACAGTGATCGAGAGATTGCTACCACCAGGGCAGTACTGGTGCGTGAGCGCGAGGAAACAGAAGTGTTTCTTCTTGAGACAAAAGATGGCTTGCAATTGCCAGGCGGGAAAACCGAGTATGAACGAGCGATCCCGGATTGGGACCTGGGTAACTTCATCGCGCCTTGCCAGCAATACCTGCGCGAACAGGTTCGGATAGAGACCCCGTGGTTGTCCTATATCGGTGATTATCCGGAAGGCGACGGCCTTTGCCGTGTTTATGGCTACACCTTCAATGATAATGGTTTCCCGGTGGGTTATCGGGGTATCTGGCTGGCACTTTCACAGGTGCCGGTAGAACGATTATGCTCAAAATGGGAAATTGAAGCCGTTAAGCGTTGGCTCGATCCTAAATTCATTCGTGGTAAAGGCTTAAGCCAGGCGGCATGCCGCGTCGATCAGTTTGCTTACTGAACCAAACTGATATCGGTAACCAGCTTTATTTGGAAACAGTGATCACCCCAGGCATCTGTAAGCCTTCAGATCAGCGCCCAAAGATTCCCCGTTCGGATACTTTTGCAATCTTGGGAAAATACGTTTAATCATTCCTGTTCTCAACGAAACCCGGGCGCATAATTCATCACCTGAACCGGATTTTCATCGGCAACTACGATCAGTCGCAAGTTTGAGGGCGCTGAGGTACACGGCTGTATATCCAAGAAAGTGGTTTATCCTTACTATTCTCACACCCATCGAAGACAGCTTGTTCTAACTTGGACATTAAGGATTGAGTCATGGCAGAAGAGAGTGCAACTCCAGCAGCAAAAGGCTTTATTACGCGAACGCCGCCGGTATTCGAAAATCTCGATGATGAGCGCCAACATCGTATCGAACGTCTTGCTGGCGCTTGCCGCATATTCGGCAAGGCTGGTTTTTCGCAGGGGCTGCTGGGCCATATTACCGTTCGCGACCCGGAGAACCCTGAGCACTTTTGGGCTAACCCAATTGGCATATCCTTCAATCGCATGCGGGTGTCAGATATTGTTTTAGTTGACCATTTGGGCCAACTCATCAAAGGGTCGAAACCCGTTAATCCTGTTGGTGTCTTGCTGCACTCAGCGATCCATCGAGCTTATCCAGAAATTACCGCAGTGTGTCATGCACATTCGGTCTTTGGTTCTGCCTGGTCAGCTTTTTCCCGCCCTATAGACCCAGTGACACAAGACACGGCAATCTTCTTCGAAGACCAGGCTATCATGAGAGAGCCACGAGTGGCCATGGACCCTGCGGCAGCTGATCAATTTGCAGCTGGTCTGCAGGATAAGCGAACTGGTATCCAGCCAGGACATGGTCTATTTACTACGGGTGCGACCTTGGATGAAGCTGCCTGGCGTTTTATCAGTATGGACCGCGCCTGCCAGGTCCAGTTGTTGGTTGAGGCCGCTGGCACCCCTTGGTAGTGCGGCATTTTGCTGGTTGTCATTCCAAACACTGTGGCACGAATTGATCGATGACGGCTCGGATTTCTTGGACTGATATCTGTCGTCAGCGGGACGCCGGGGTTACCGAGATTAGTACAGGGCAGGTTTGCCTAGGGCAGGAAGTGAGTCGCTTGCTCACAAGATTGATCGACTAGCGCTTTCAATGATTCAGCATAGCCGAGTTCGGGACGCGCGGTAATCCAGCCGATAAGGGCGAGTGATCTTATATGAAGAAACATCGGAATAAGAGCTCGATGATCATTGGATAAGATCGTCACCTTCTCATAACCCTGCAATAGTGCCGCAGACAACTTTGAAAAGTCCTCCCTGTCCTGATATTCATGAAGCGTGACGGCAATGTCATAAAGATACCAGCCAAAGCCGGCGTCATCGAAATCGATGAGGTACATCTTGTTCTTTGACTGCTTATCCGTGGATAGGAATAAATTGCCATGATGCAGGTCGGCATGGATCATGCCAAAGACCTCAGGTGTGTTGCCTAGCCTGCCGAGTGTTTGAATCAATTGCTTCTGTGACTTAAGTAGTAGTTGCTGTTGTGCTTCGTCTACAAAGGATGAATCCC
>LWDU01042183.1_pt1 | contig 24682 bp, 27 predicted proteins | sample 727161 | NCBI WGS metagenome assembly LWDU01 (sample SAMN04566230, study PRJNA314399) | hydrothermal vent metagenome | isolation source: deep sea hydrothermal plume seawater | place: Mexico: Gulf of California, Guaymas Basin | collected 2004-07-11
AAATTACCCGACATACCTAAATGTAAAATCATGCAGCCTTTATCGGTATAAAAGAGCAAATATTTTGCGCGTCGACGTAGTTTGCGTATAAGTTGATTTTTAAGTGATCGTTTAAGTGTTGTTGGTATTGGCCAGCGTAGTTGTCGTTCACGGATAATGACATCTTTTACTACTTCACCAACAACATAAGGAGCGATGCCTTTGCGTGTGGTCTCTACCTCAGGCAGCTCAGGCATTTAGCGTAACTCAAAATCTAATGATTCAGATTTTTCATTAATCTCTGCGTTTTCAATTAATAATAAATTTGTAATTTCGTTACTCGCCATATTATATTGAATATCTAAATCTTTACGGCCAAGGATTAAATGTGGTTTAGTTGAAACGATAACGAATGAGAACGTATCACCTCTAGACGTTGATATGCTTATAAACGATTCTGTTTCAGGTGCTTCATATATACTAACAGTGAGTGCTGACGCATTTTCCCAGTTGTAGGAAATACGCTCTAGCTTATCAGGGCTAATGTCTACTAATGTTTGCATTTGCCAATTGTCGTTAATCAATTCAATTTTATTATCTGGATATTTAATTGAGTTAATTTCGGTTGCTTCAGGCAAAAGTTTTTGATCGGCAAAGAAAGCTATATTCGTCATAAGTTGATGATAGAGAAAATCGTTAACTAAATGAACTCTTCCTTCAAACAAAACATAGCGGCGTTGATCTATCGCATCAGTAATGCCAAATTTAAATTCATGATCATTTAGTTTTAAAATAACAATGGGCCCACTAAGGCCAATGGTTTCTAATTTAACTTCAGCGGGTTTTAGTTGGCTGTGCGATTCGACTTTGAGCATCCGTAGCATGGCATTGATACGGCCATATGTCTCCCTCTTTTGTGAACGTAAAGTCATCAAGATTTTTTCTTAATACTTTAATTTGATTTATATCGTTTTGATTTATTGTTGAGAGACGGGGTAATTCTTTTTTTATTTCTTCCTCATTATTTAAAATAATAAGGCATAGAGTAATTATTAAGCCAAGCAGGCCGATATTTACCCAGAGACGTTTGTTCACTTTATTGTTTCTTTCGACGAATTCCGATCGTGATACCAATAACGATCAATGCTGCGGGCAATATGAATAAAAAGAAGACGCCTATCAACCCTAAAACGGTCTGCGAAATATTAAGCGTGGTATCGTTAGCAATTTTTGGCGGTATAGAAATGAATTCATCATCACTGCTTAACCAGTTAATGATACGAGTGCCGAGTTCATTGTTGCCGCTATTAGCGAGATAGGTATTTGATAAAAAATCGCCGTCGCCTATTACAACGATACGTTGTTGCTTGCTAATGAGCTCATCACTCTTTTCTATATCTAACTCACGTTCGAGACTTAAACCTATCGTTAATGGCCCTTGAGTATCGCTATCTTCATTAAATTCAACAGTGCCTTCAAGTTTGGCGGTTTCGTTCCAGGTGTGATCACCTGTTGTCAGTATAGGTTTGGCATTCCACTTATCAGATTGCAGTATTTCAATGGCTCCGGCCATTGGATACAATGTGGTGAACTCGAAACCTTCGGTTATTGCATGTGGCAAATACAGACTATTGGTGACTAATGTAATAGTTGGATCATCAATGCCAATCAATTGTCCGGCATAATCAATGATTGCGCCGTGATAAAACTGTATGGATAATTGTTCCGCTAATACTTCCAGCTTATAAAGAGGCCCAGGTTCCTGTAGCCACAATAAATTGCCGCCGGCATTAATATAATTAAGGATAAGCTCAATCTCACCTGCGAGATAATCGATGCGGGGTCCGGCAATAACGAGAATACTGGTGTTATCAGGGATAGCTTGTATTTCACTCAGGTTAATCGGTTGTGCTCGAAAGCCTTTATTAAAAAGTTGTTTAACCCAGTTACTTAAATCATGATTTGCATCACTAAGTGCATTGCGTTCGCCATGACCTTCTACAAAAGCTATCCACCTTTCTTGATTACGAGCTAGACGTTGTAAGGCATTAGTAAAAACTTGTTCTTTATCTGATCTTACATGTTCGCTGCGATCCTGATAACGAACGATAATTTCACCATCAATACTAATGCCAAGATTACGAACTTCATCAGGAACTGCATCTGGGTTTACAAAGCGTAATACAATATCAGCTTTATGGGTTTGATACTTTCCAATGAACTTTCTAATAGTATCACGTAATAAAGAGTTTTCACGTGCGTAGGATGTGACCTCGATCGGATCAGGCATTTGAGCCAATAGTTCGCGACTGGCTTCTGACAAAGTATGTCTGCCATTAGCTGTCCAATCGTATTCTGTTGAATATTTTTGGCTAAGCCAGGCTAATAAACCTAAAACGATACTAAGTAACAGAAACATAACAATACTGTTTAAGCGAGATTGCAGCCGTGTTTTTGCAGTTACGAACATATTGAATTATCCATGGGTTCGCTCCGCATCAAGCCGCCATATTGTGAGTAATATAAAAAACAAACTAACAAAAATATAAAACAGCACATCGGCAGAATTAAAAATACCATTTAGCAAATTGGTATAGTGTTTAAGCAAAGATAAATAGGAAAGTATTGCTGCTGTGTTTTCCGAAGAATTAGAGCCGGCAACATTAATAATCCAGAGTAAAAATAAAACACCAAAAGTACTTATCGCTGCTGTAGAAGGCTGCTTGGTCAGCGAAGAAATAAATAAACCAATTGCTGCAAATGAGGACGTAAGTAATAACAAGCCTATAAGGCCAGAAGCGATTTGCCCGAGATCGAGTTGCGTGCCAAATAGTAATGATGCCGGCATTAAGCTAATCATGACTAATATCAAACAATAAAAGGCAATCATGCCAAAATATTTTCCTAGTACTAATTCAGTAATGCTAATAGGAGATGAGAATAATAATTTTATTGTACCAAGGCGGCGTTCTTCAGTTATCAAGCGCATAGTTAGTAAAGGCGATACTAACAACATAATTACACCAGAGATTTGATACATGCCTGACACAACTATTTCTGTTAAACCGCTGCTTGCGTTAACAGGCTGCATGTATTGTGATAATAATAAATAAAAGAATATCGCTAACAGAAATTGTACCGTAGCAAGAATGATCCAGGCCAAAGGTGATTTGAACATCCGACGTAATTCATTGGCAGCAATAAAAATAATATTATTCATTATTTTCGCTGCCCTCTTCAGCTTGAATATTATCGCTTGGGGCAAAGTCACTATGGGTCAATCGCATAAATATAGTTTCGAGCGATGTGTCGCTAGTATTTAATTTATATAGTCCCCATTTTTCAGCGGCAGCTTTTTCAACAATGCTATCAGTTGCATCTAAGTCAGCATTAAAATTAAGTCGCAAAGTATCTTTGTTGATACTTTCAGCCGAAGCAACACCTTCTATATTAAGTAATGCTTCCAATGCGGGAGGATAGCGTAAACTTATTTCGACATGATCCGTTTTATCAGGTTCATTTTGTAGTTGATCCATCGCTTGATCGAGCACTATCGTACCGTTATTTATAATTAACACGCGGTCACATAAGCTTTGTACTTCTGAGAGTATGTGAGTTGATAATATGACGCTATGATCTTCTGCCAGCTCTAGCATTAACTCTCTAATTTCTCGAATCTGTAGTGGGTCAAGTCCGGAAGTTGGCTCATCAAGGATGATAACTGAAGGCGAATGGATAATTGCCTGAGCAATACCAACCCGTTGTTTATAACCCTTGGAAAGATTTGCGATTAGTCGAGAACCGTTGTTTTCCAGGCCGCAGCGCTTTTTGCATAATTCAATGGCTTCGGTAAGTGTTTCTTTTTTTATGCCGCGTAATTTTCCGGCATAACTTAAATATTCATCGACAGTGAGATCGTCATATAGCGGTGGTTGTTCTGGTAAAAAGCCAATATGTTCTTTTGCTTTTTGCGGTTGCTCATATATATCATAGCCAGCGATGCTGACAGAGCCATGACTCGCAGCCAGAACACCACAAATGATCTGCATGGTGGTTGATTTGCCCGCGCCGTTTGGTCCAAGAAAGCCGAGGATTTCTCCACGATGAACATTAAAGCTGACGTTCTCTATGGCACGTTGTTGTCCATAAAAACGAGATAGCTCTTTAACTGATATAAGAATTTCGTTCTCCATTGCGGAGCTATTATTCTTATTACTTCATAAGTTGCAAGTTTCTTTGTATATAAAGTAAAAGCTTATTTAACAATTGGCTTGCAGAAAGCCCTAAACTAGAAGTTATTGAACGGTGGTACAGATTGTTTGCGGAAATTTTTAGGCAAAAAAATAGCACCCTTAGGTGCTATTTTTATTATTTGATTTTGGCTTCTTTATAAATCACATGCTTACGAGCGACAGGATCGTATTTTTTGATTTCGATCTTATCTGGATTGGTGCGTTTATTTTTGGTCGTTGTATAGAAATGACCGTTACCTTCAGAAGAAACAAGTTTGATTTTCTCACGCATAGTATTTTACCTTAGTCCGCCCCTAGTTTGCTTTATTACGAGCTTTAATGTCAGCCAAGACACTTTCGATGCCGTCTTTATCGATAATACGTAAACCTTTTGTGCTGACGCGTAATCTAACCCAACGACTCTCACTTTCAATCCAGAAGCGTCTAGATTGGAGGTTTGGCATAAAACGACGTTTTGTTTTGTTGTTTGCGTGGGAAACGTTGTTCCCAGCCATAGGGCGTTTACCCGTTACTTCACATACTCGTGACATGATTCTTCTCGTTTGTTCACAATAAAAAAGAGCGCGGATTGTACATGTAATAAACGCTGGATCCAAGCATTCGGGCAATTCTAATGCAATTTGTTCTATAACAAGCCACGTTCAGCCAGTGATATGGCTTCACCGCTGCCAATAATCAGGTGATCCAGCACGCGGACATCGACTAATTGTAAGGCTTTTTTCAATTCCTGAGTTAAATTAACATCGGATTGGCTAGGTTCAGCAACGCCTGAGGGGTGATTATGCGACAAAATCACCGCAGCAGCATTATGTTTAATGGCGGATCGAACTACTTCTCTGGCATGAACCTGGGCGCTATCAATGGTTCCCCTGAATAATTCGTCAAAACTGATTAATCGATGACGATTATCCAGATATAGGCAGGCAAATACTTCATAAGGGTAAGCCCGAAGCTTCAAAGTAAGGAATTCACGGGTTTGTTCCGGACTAGTGAAGATATCGCCTGCTTCCAATTCGGCTTGTAAATAACGTCTACCGAGCTCTATTGCAGCCTGGATTTGGGCGTATTTGACCATGCCCAGACCTTTTATTTGGCAAAACTGGTTTTCATCGGCATCGATAAGCTGGCGTAAGCCACCAAATTTGTCTAATAATTCTCGTGCTAGACCTAGAGCAGATAAGCCTTTACGACCGATTCTTAGGAAAATAGCGAGTATTTCGGCATCTGACAGGGCAGCAGGCCCTTTTTCTAATAATTTTTCTCTAGGCCGCTCTTGAGCTGGCCAGCTGGATATGGGCATCGGTAACACTCCTTGTTACAGTTACTTTTAAATGTATGTGAGTACATGCTAAATCCATAATTATGTACATCACTGATAGTAATAATAAGGTAAAATCAAAAACATATGTATCGATTAACCGGTAAACGAATTCTATTAGGGGTGACAGGAGGCATAGCAGCTTATAAAACTGCCGTTTTGCTGCGTTTATTGCAAAAGAATGGTGCTGATGTGCAAGTCGTTATGACGCGCGGAGCCACAGAATTTGTTACGCCATTAACCTTTCAGGCCTTATCAGGAAAAGTCGTGCACACAGAATTGCTGGATTTGGAAACAGAGTCAGCAATGGGGCATATTGAATTAGCTCGGTGGGCGGACGTAATCCTGATTGCACCTGCCAGTGCAAATTTTATCGCCAGAGTCGCAAATGGCTATGCTGACGATTTATTAAGCACTTTGTGTCTGGCTGCAGATGTCCCAATATTAGTTGCCCCAGCGATGAATCAGCAAATGTGGTTAAACGCAGCGACACAAGAGAATCTGGAAAAATTGAAAACCAGAGGTGTCGTTATTCTTGGTCCAGCAGAGGGTGATCAGGCTTGTGGTGAAAATGGTCCTGGCCGTATGCTCGAAGCAGATGAACTTGCCTTATTAACAGCAAAAACATTTGAGACAAACATTCTTACAGGCTCTCGAATTCTGGTTACTGCAGGTCCCACTCGTGAAGCGATTGATCCGGTACGATATATTAGTAATCGTAGTTCTGGAAAAATGGGTTATGCCGTAGCTATGGCAGCACTTGAGGCGGGAGCAGATGTTTCACTTATTTCTGGGCCAGTTAATTTGCCGGAACCGGAAAGAGTAAAAGTAACAAATGTAAGTTCTGCAGCGGAGATGCATAGTGCAGTAATGCAAAAAATTAGTGATACTGATATTTTTATTTCAGCCGCAGCGGTAGCGGATTACAGTCTGGAAACAATATCACAACAAAAAATAAAAAAATCCAGTGACTCATTTGAGTTAAAGTTAAAGAAAAATCCTGATATTCTGTTAGAAGTTGCTGCACTACAAAGCGCACCTTTTTCGGTTGGCTTTGCTGCAGAGACGGAAAATCTTGAGTCAAATGCACAATTAAAATTACGTTCTAAAAAACTGGATATGATTGCAGCTAATCTGGTGGGAGATAATGCGGGATTTGATGTTGATACAAATGCAATGACGGTATTCTGGAAAACAGGACAAAAACAATTACAACAAGCGCCAAAAAACAGATTGGCGAGAAACCTGATAAGTCTTATTGCTGATCAATATAATGGAAAAAATACGAATAAAACTCATTGATGAGCGTTTGGGAAATGAATTTCCTTTGCCAAATTATGCAACAGAAGGCTCTGCTGGTCTGGATCTCTGTGCATGCATTAATGATGTTCTTAATATAACCCCCGGGGAAACTATATTAATACCCGCGGGCTTTGCTATTCATATTGCTGATAATGCATACGCAGCTATGTTGTTACCGCGTTCAGGCCTAGGACATAAACATGGCATTGTTTTAGGAAATTTAACCGGATTAATTGACTCGGATTATCAAGGCGAAATTTTTGTTTCTTGTTGGAATAGAAGTGAGTCGTCATTTACGATTAATCCGGGAGACAGAATTGCACAAATGGTGATAGTTCCTGTTGTACAAGCGAGCTTCGAATTTGTCGATTCATTTACTGAGACAATGAGAGGCGCAGGTGGCTTTGGTCATACAGGTGTGTCTCATGACCCAAGCACAAAGACAGTGGAGAAAGTTAATGGTTGATGGGCCAGTTACTAACAGGCGATTTAGCCGACGAGTTATCAGACAGGCAGCTATTATATCGGTAAGTGTTATTGTCTTTTTTGTCGTTGTCGGTGGTGGCTGGGCGTTGTATTCAAAAATTTCTGCTGATGCAGAAAAAGCAAAGCGTGAAGCGATAGAGGCAAAGGCGCGCGATACAGCAACTCAAGTACAAAAAGACCTGGGTTTAATAAAAGACAGACTTTCAGTCCTTGCTAGAGAGCAACAGACCATTTCTTTATTTGCAAGTGGCGCTGAAGACACAGCGCTGATTGCGGCTGCAGAAGAAAAGCAGTCAAGATTCGAGCAAGCTTTAAAATTACGTTATATAAAACCGAAATCATATGAGCTTGATAATGCTTCGGTGCCTCCATTTAGTTACGCTTCCATAGATATGCTCAAGAAAGCAGAAACCAGAAGTCAGATAAATACAGAAGTACATCTGTTTGGATCTCCAAATGAACATATCGTTATGGTCGAACGAGTTACTAACAACGCCTTTGAACTAATTGGTCTTTTGCATTTGAGTATAAGCATTAATTATTTTGATGAGCTTGCGAAAGATTTAACTATTGAAGGCGGTTACGCGGAATTGACGCAACGTGCCTCAGGCAGGACATTAGTATTAACAAAAATAGGTGATGCTACGTTAAGGCATGGTAAAGCGACGACGGTTAGTGTTAATGATACGCATTGGACGATTGCTTATTGGTCTGCGGGTGAAAAAATGGTTGCTGCAAATGAAGAAACTTCTTCTGGTCTCCCAATCATACCGATCATTGTTTTATTGTTACTTATTGGCGGAGCTGTTTATTTTGTTATGCAAAAAAGAGGTTTCGCTTCTGCCAGCTCATCTTCTGCAAGTAATTCAGGTGATGATTTAGTAACTTATGAAGGCGCTGTACGTGCTATTGCCGAAGGCGCACACCCTGGTGTTGAACATATGATCCCGCAATTACCAAAAGGCGATCGTATTACAGCTAACCTAAAGCCAGTTTCGCAAGGACTAGCTAGCGATGATGCGACTATGATGGCAGCACCTCTTTTTGATTCAGAAGCAGATACTGTAGAACCTCTTGCAGATGAAGTAAATCAGGGCGAAACAGATAAAGAAGACAAGCGATTACAAATTGCTCCGGTTATTTTTCGTGCTTACGATATCCGCGGTATTGCAGGTGAAACTTTAACGGAAGAAGTCGTCTATGAAATTGGTCGCGCCATTGGTTCTATGGCTCATGAGCAAGGCCAGCAAGCTCTTGTGGTTGCTCGCGATGGTCGAATTTCCAGCCCGATGCTAGGTGATTCGTTAATAAAAGGTTTACGTAGTACTGGTCGCGATGTGATTGATATAGGTGTTGTGCCAACGCCTGTATTGTATTTTGCAACATACCATCTGGAAACTGGTAGCGGTGTTATGCTTACGGGGAGTCATAATGCGGCTGAATATAATGGCCTTAAAATTATGTTGGCGGGCAAAACACTAAGTGGCGATGAGATCAAGGAAATTCAAAGTCGTGCAGTAGCGGGCGAACACAACAGTGGACAAGGCGATCTTCGTCATACTGATATTTCAGCAGATTACGTTCGACGAATTTCAGAAGACATTCCTGTTGCTCTGGGTTCATCATTAAAGATCGTTGTTGATTGTGGCAATGGTGTAGCTGGCACATTAGCGCCGCAACTACTCAATGCTATCGGTCATGATGTCATTGAAATGTATTGTGATATTGATGGTACTTTTCCTAATCATCATCCTGATCCGAGTCAACCTGAAAACCTGCAAGAACTAATTGAAAGAGTCAAAGCAGAAGGTGCAGATATTGGTTTTGCTTTTGATGGTGATGGTGATCGTCTAGGCGTGGTAGATGCAGAAGGTAATATCATCTGGCCAGATCGCCAATTAATGTTATTGGCTAAAGATGTACTCTCTCGTAATCAAGGCGGAAAAATTATTTTTGATGTTAAATGTAGTCGTTATTTAAAATCAATAATTGAAACTAATGGTGGCGAACCATTAATGTGGAAAACAGGCCATTCATTTATTAAAAATAAAATGAGAGAAGTTGATTCGCCACTAGCGGGCGAGATGAGTGGTCATATCTTTTTTAAAGAACGTTGGTATGGTTTTGATGATGCTTTATATACCTCGGCACGTTTTGTTGAAATATTTGGCAATAGTGAGGGAACTCCAACAGAGTTGTTTGCTGAACTCCCGGATGGGTTTTCAACTCCTGAATTGCGTTTGCCTGTAGATGAAGAAATGCATGCCAGTTTTATGGAAGAATTAACAAAAAAAATAGCGGTGTCAAATGCAGAAATTATTGATATTGATGGTTTACGAATTGAATATAGTGATGGTTGGGGATTAGCTAGGCCTTCAAATACTTCGCCTTATATTATTTTGAGGTTTGAAGGAGAAAGCGAAGCAGTGCTTGAACGTATCAAGTCTGAATTTCGTGGGGCAATTCAACTCGTTCTACCGGATGTTAAAATACCATTTTAAAAATAGGTTATTATTTTTGTAAATATATTTAAGTAACTTTAACAGAGCCAAGTTCATTATTTTAACGAAACAACGATGTCAGATTCAGATAAAAACCCAGCTTATATTGCCGAAGTTTTAACAGAAGCTTTACCTTACATACGGAAGTTTAGAGGCAAGACTATTGTTATCAAATATGGTGGCAATGCTATGTCTGATGACAAACTTAAATCCGGTTTTGCGCGAGATGTTGTGTTGATGAAACTGGTAGGTATGAATCCTGTGCTGGTGCATGGTGGTGGTCCGCAGATTGGCGCTCAATTGGAAAAGTTGGGTAAAAAGTCTGAATTTATTGAAGGCATGCGTGTAACCGATAGCGAAACCATGGATATAGTGGAAATGGTTTTAGGTGGTTTGGTAAATAAAGAGATTGTAAATCTTATTAATCAACATGGTGGTAACGCCGTAGGTTTAAGTGGCAAGGATGGTGGTTTAATTCGAGCCAGAAAACTGGAGGTAAAACGAAGTGGTCCTGAACTTGAGGTGCCAGAAATAATTGATATAGGACATGTTGGTGAAGTTGATAGCATTGATACTGCCGTTGTTGATATGTTGATGCAGGGTGATTTTATTCCTGTTATTGCGCCGGTGGGTGTTGATGAAGCAGGCCAATCCTATAATATTAATGCCGATCTGGTAGCCGGGAAAATTGCAGAAGTATTAGGCGCAGAGAAATTGGTCATGTTAACAAATACGGCAGGATTGCTTGATGCTGATGGTAATGTTTTAACTGGCTTGTCTGCAGATGAAGTCGACAAGCTAATAGAAGAAGGCGTTATTCATGGCGGTATGTTGCCGAAGATACGTTCCGCATTAGATGCCGTTCATGCGGGCGTAAAAACAACTCATATTATTGATGGCCGTGTTGAACACGCTGTTTTACTGGAGATACTGACAGATGTAGGAGTTGGTACTTTAATTCATGGGCGAAATAGTAAATCATAAAAATTAAGAATATTTAATAATGACGACAAATAACAAACTAAATAGACGACAACAAATTCTTGAAGTGCTGGCTAGCGAACTGGAAACAAATCCAGGGGCTCGTATTACAACAGCAAGCCTTGCCAAAGCAGTTGGTGTTTCGGAAGCTGCTTTATATAGACACTTTGCAAGTAAGGCAAAAATGTTTGAAGCGTTGATAGATTTTGCTGAGGAATCAGTTTTTGGTTTAATTAATAAAATTGTTAATAATGAAACTGATGCAACAGTGCGTTGTGAAAAAATTATCCAATTGATGTTGGGGTTTTCTGAAAAGAATCCGGGAATAACACGTATCTTAATTGGCGATGCCTTGCTGGGAGAGAATGAACGTTTACGAACACGAGTGATGCAGTTTTTTGAACGACTTGATACGCAGTTTAGACAAATATTACGAGAAGCTAATTTAAGTGGCGGTCCTAGGGCGATTAGTAATATGGAAGCAGCATCGAATCAAATGTTGACTCACATAGAAGGAAAACTATCTCAGTTTGTGCGTAGTTCTTTCACAAAAAAACCCACTGAACATTGGGCTGATCAGTGGGTTGCTATGCGTACAGGTTTATTCAGATAGTACGAATACTTACATTTAATCACTTATTCCCTTAAGCTTTTTAAAGTGGGCTATGTCTTTAGCATGCTCGGTTTTAATTACTTCTTGTTCAGCATGTTTTCCTTCTATAAATACCTCATTGTTCTTTAGCTGTCGATTTAAAGATTCAATATCTTTCAGTAATGCTTCGGAAGGTGTTTTGCCTGCTCTTTCTGCTGCTGCTGCTTTTTGGATACGTTTATCAAGTTCGCTATGTATCTTTTCATTTCGACCTTTAGTCAAGCTAATAGCTGCTTCTAATGCAGTGACGCGTTCATCTCTGGCTCTTTCGATATCTTCAACATTACTAAAAGTATTAAGTAGTATTTCATCCTTTTTCTGTTGTTTTGCGAGCTCTTTTTCTTCAGCAGCTTTAATTTTATCCAAGCGCTGTTGTTCAACTAATTCTTCGTCCGTTAAAGCGCGTTTAGTTTTTTCCCTTACAAGACCGCCTTTTCCTAGTTCCTCATGACTTTTCTGTGCAAATTCGGGTGGAATTTTATCTCCACATTCTCTAACGCCTTCATCATTTTTCCAGCATTTCATCCTTGCTTGAACAGAGCCTGAAAAAATTAGTCCACTTAGTGATAACAGAATAACTAAAGTACTAAATAATTGCTTTCTCACAGCGTTTCTCCTGACTGTGTATTTAATTGTATCCAAGTGCGTGAGTATAGTATGCCTCGCGTCTCAAATCATGCTTTAGCAGCGCCATACTGACTTTCGTAAGCATTAATAGCATCAAGATGCGCTTGCATTTCACTATGTTCAGCCAAATAAGTAATGATGTGCTCAAGGCTGACAATACTTATGACCTTAATATTGTGTAGTTGTTCCACTTCCTGAATTGCAGATTGCTCGCCTAAGCCGCGTTCTTGTCTATCAACAGCAATAACAGCACCAACTGTTGAGCCACCTTTTGATGTAATAATTTCAATTGATTCTCTAATAGATGTGCCGGCTGAAATGACATCATCAATAATCAAGACTCGGCCATTAATATCTGCGCCGAAGGTAATACCGCCTTCGCCATGATCCTTTACCTCTTTTCGATTAAAGCAAAATGGGTAATTAGTTTGATGATCTTGTTGAAAAGCAATTGCCATTGTTGAAGCTAGAGGAATTCCTTTGTAAGCAGGGCCATAAATCATGTCGAATTCCATGCCAGAATGCATAACTGCCCGGGCATAGTACTGCCCCAATTTTGTCAGGCTTTTACCGTCATTAAATAAACCGCTATTGAAAAAATAAGGACTTACTCGGCCTGACTTTAGTGTGAATTCGCCAAAACGTAACACCTGCTTTTCGATAGCGAACTCAATAAATTCTTTTTGATACTGTTCCATCTGCTTTCCTATAATATTTACAATTGTTTATCATGCGGCTTTAGCAGTCGCTCCTTCGCTTCCTGCGAACGCGACACTCGAACTTCCGTGTTCATCGTCCTTCTTAGCCCTACCGGCTACATCTATGTAGTCGTATAATAACAAAATAAACGGGAGACAGAAGTGAAAGTAATCAGTGCAAATGTTAATGGTATTCGTGCCGCACATCGAAAAGGTTTTTTTGACTGGATACAAAAAGAAAAAGCCGATGTAATCTGTATACAGGAAACCAAAGCACACACGGAACAACTTATAGAAGAAATACTGCAACCCAAGGGATATCACGCCTGTTTTAATGATGCCGTTAAAAAAGGTTATAGCGGCACAGCAATTTATAGTAAGAAAAAACCCGATAAAATTACTGACAGGCTTGGTTGGGAAGTTGCGGATACAGAAGGCCGATATCTACAAGCAGATTTTGGCAAACTAAGCGTCGTGTCGTTATACCTTCCCTCAGGTTCATCAAAAGAAGAACGACAGTTGCTTAAATATGAATTTCTAGATCAATTCAATCCCATACTAAAAAAAATGCGTCGCCAAAGACGTGAGTATATTATTTGCGGCGATTGGAATATAGCGCATAAAGAAATTGATCTTAAGAACTGGAAAGCAAATCAAAAGAATTCAGGTTTCTTACCTGAAGAACGCGCATGGATGGATCAGTTGTTTGATGAAGTCGGTATGGTGGATTCATTTCGTGTGGTTAATCAGGAACCGGATCAATACACATGGTGGTCAAATCGCGGACAGGCATGGGCAAATAATACAGGGTGGCGGATTGATTATCAGATTGTTACTCCAGGGTTGAAGGATAAGATTAAATCGGTATCGATTTATAAGGATGAACGGTTTTCTGATCATGCGCCTTTAATTACTAATTATGATTTGAAGCTTTAGCTTCAAATAAGCAGTTTTTGTATTGGTTTCGCCTAATTAAGCCTGCTCTGATAACTCTTTAAACCACTTCGGAAAAACCTTTGCTTCCTTAATTAAAAACCTCTTGTCCCTACTAATCTGTCCACTAATTAATTCAACACTCGATTTAGTAACATTAAATTCCTTAGCAAGATAAGAAACAATTTCTTTATTCGCTTTATTATCAACCGGCGGTGATTTAATTTTTAGTTTTAACATCTCACCATGTATGCCGGTGATACTATTTTCTTTTGCTCGGGGTTGTACGTGTAGTTTTAATAGTAAGTCTTTATTTTGCCATTGATAAAAAGACATCGGTATAAAACTATCTTGCTAGTTGTGCACCTAATTTCATCAAAGGTGAAGTTAGTAAAATCATTAACAATTGCAAACAGATGATAACGACCATCGGTGAGAAGTCGAAACCTCCAGCTGAGGGAATTAATTTACGTGCGGGTTTTAATATGGGTTCACTTAGTTGATACATGATTACAGTGATAGGGTTATATGCTCCAGGGTTTATCCAACTGATTACAATTTGGATAAAAATAATAAACAGGTACACATATATTACTTCTTTTATCAAATAAGCCAGGGTGAGTACAAATAATCCCAGGGGTGATGGCACGTGGCCGCTGGCTACGAGTGAGATTAAAATTATTTCCAGTCCTTGTACTAAGAATAATAAAACGATTGATGGCCAATCGATTCCAAAATAACCGGGGATTAAACGACGTAAGGGTTTTATCGGTGGGTTGGTAATTTTGACGATAAATTGAGATAGAGGATTGTAAAAATCTGCGCGTACTCTTGCTAGTAAGAAGCGTAATAAAACAGCGAGAATATAAAGTCCGAAAATAATCTCAATTAAAAAAACAGCTGCTTGTATAAAACTTCCGCCCATATCTATTTACCAAATGATTGTGATAATTCAATGGAGCGTTGCTTTGCTGCTTCCATTGCCTTTTGTACTAGTTCATCCATTTTACCTTGTATAAAGGTATTCAAAGCTTGTTCTGTTGTGCCACCAGGTGAAGTGACTTGTTTACGTAGTGTCGCTGGGTCCGATGAAGATAATAGCGCCATTTTCGATGCGCCAACTGCTGTTTCAATAGTGAGTAATCTTGCATTTTCTTTGCTTAGTCCCATTTCTATAGCGGCTTTTTCCATGGCTTCCATGAAGTAGAAAAAATAAGCTGGACCACTACCGGATAATGCGGTGACCGCATCCATTTGATCTTCTGAGTCTAGCCAGATTGCTGTGCCAACTGAACGTAGCATGGCTTCTGCAGTATTTTTTTGTGCTTCGGTAGCGTGTTCATTGGCGTATAAAGCCGCCGCGCCTGCCTGGATTAATGCTGGGGTATTAGGCATCACTCGTATTGCAGCAGCAGACTCTCCTAACCACTCTGTAATTGAAGCTAGCCTTACACCGGCAGCAATAGAGATCACTAGTTTAGACGTTCCTTTAACGGCATCTGCAATGTTACTAACAACTTCATGCATAACTTGTGGTTTTACAGCGAGAAGGATGACATCAGCTTTGGCTACAGCTTCGTTATTATTTTCTAATGTAGAGATGCCGAATTGCTTAGCAATGGCATCACGCTGTTCACTATCGGGATCGGTGGCGATCAATTGTTCTGGTTTAACGTCATTGGTAATTAGGCCGCCAATCAAGCTACGCGACATATTGCCGCTGCCAATGAATGCTATTGTGCAGTTTTGCATATTTAATAACTTTATAAATGTTAAGGGTGAAAAGTATAACGGTGTATAAACAAAATATCAGGGCTACTATTGTTAATTCAAGGGGCAATTTAAAGAGTATTTCTAACTATTTACGCATTGCGTGCTCCAAAAATAGCCGTGCCTATACGAACGATCGTGGCGCCTTCGGCAATTGCAGCTTCCATATCCTGACTCGTGCCTATAGATAGGGTATCTAGTTCAGGTTTATTTCGATTTAAGCCATGCAGCTTCTTATTTAATAGTGAAAAAGCAGCTCTTTGTTCGTCGAAATCATTAGTCGGTGCAGGTAATGCCATCAATCCGCGTACTCTTAGCCGTTTAAATTGCTCAAGTTGATTAATAAAATCCTCAGCATTATCAAGAGTAATACCTGATTTGCTATCTTCCCCGCTAATATTAATTTGAATACATATATTTAAAGCTGCTTTATCTTCAGATCGGGCTTCATCAAGGCGACGGGCTATTTTGATACGATCGATTGTGTGAACCCAATCGAAACAGGAGGCAATTTGTTTGGTTTTATTTGATTGAATTGGACCGATGAAATGCCAAATTGCTTCAGGATTGTTAATTTCCTCTATTTTTTCAACAGCTTCCTGACAATAATTCTCACCAAAATGACGTTGGCCTGCACTTATCGCCGTTATTATTTCATCGGTAGTTCGAGTTTTGCTTACAGCTAATAAGCATACCGAACCTTGGTCACGATGGAATTGTTTTTCAGCTACACTTATATCTTTGCGTATTTGATCGAGTTTGGCTGTGATTTTCATAAAAAGACGTATTATTCAGTAGTCTACAACTTAAAATATAGTAATATTAACAACAGTATGCGTGGTGAAATTATAACGATTATTATGATCTATTAGTTTCACCCCCTTTGCATGTAAAACAGAGAATAATATTGCAACATGCATGCTCATCTATGTCATTAGTTAAATGGGAGAGATAAATGGATATTGGTGAACTTTTAGCCTTTGGTGTTAAAAATGGTAGTTCGGATCTGCATTTATCTGCAGGTGAGCCCCCAATGATTCGTGTTGATGGTGATATGCGCCGCATCAACATTCCGACAATGGACCATAAGGAAGTTCATGATTTGATGTATGACATCATGAATGATAAACAGCGTAAGGATTATGAAGAATTTCTGGAGTGCGATTTCTCTTTCGAAATTCCTGGCTTGGCACGTTTTCGAGTTAATGCCTTCAACCAAAATCGTGGTGCAGCAGGTGTGTTTCGAACCATTCCTTCGGAAATTCTTTCTCTTGAACAACTTGGTGCGCCGAAGATTTTTGAAGAAATTTCTAACACCCCTCGCGGCGTAGTATTGGTTACAGGGCCTACCGGTTCTGGTAAATCAACGACATTAGCAGCAATGGTTGATTATAAAAATGACAACGAATATGGCCATATTCTGACGGTAGAGGATCCCATCGAATTTGTTCATAAAAGTAAAAAATGTCTAATTAACCAACGTGAAGTACATCGCGACACACTCGGTTTTAACGAAGCATTGCGTTCAGCATTACGTGAAGATCCAGACGTTATTCTTGTTGGTGAAATGCGAGATTTGGAAACTATTCGATTGGCACTGTCAGCGGCGGAAACAGGTCACTTGGTTTTTGGTACATTGCATACCAGTTCCGCAGCTAAAACTATTGACCGTGTTGTCGATGTATTTCCGGCTGCAGAAAAAGATATGATACGTGCGATGTTATCGGAATCATTAAAATGTGTTATTTCTCAGACCTTATTGAAAAAGCAAGGTGGTGGCCGAGTAGCGGCACATGAAATCATGATTGGTACACCGGCTATTCGTAACTTGATTCGGGAAAATAAAATTGCACAAATGTATTCAGCAATCCAAACCGGTCAACAGTTTGGTATGAAGACACTGGATCAAGATCTTATGGAGCTAGTTAAAAAGAATGTGGTGACACGTCAAGAGGCGATGTCCAAAGCAGCCAATAAAGATAACTTCTAGCGGATACCAAAAAATGCACATTTTTCGCAATTTAATATGTCGTTCATTAAAAATGATTAATGGTAGCTTTGTCAGTTCCATGCTCGAATTCTCATGTATTAGTTCATACACTGCGGTTCTGCGTGTGGTACTTCTCCGTACTCACGAAAAAATTACTATGTTTAAGATATCCTAATTATTAGAGTTGTACTAATTCCTGAATCAGGAGAGGGTTAGATGGAAAGAGAACAGGCGATAAAATTCATGCGGGATCTTCTCAAGTTATTAATTGAGAAGGGTGGTTCTGATTTGTTCATCACAGTTGGCTTTCCACCAGCCATGAAAATAGATGGTAAGATGACGCCAGTTTCCAAGACTGAACTGACGCCAGAAAACACCAAAGCGCTTGTTTATGCGGTCATGAACGACAAGCAATTAAAGGAATATGAAGCAACAAAGGAATGTAACTTTGCCGTAGCGCCTGTTGGTATAGGACGTTTTCGTGCAAATGCATTTATACAACAAACCTGGTGCGGTTTGGTCATGCGTGTCATTGAAACCGATGTGCCGACGATTGATAAACTAGGTTTGCCCGAAGTTCTAAAAGATGTGGTGATGACCAAGAATGGTCTGGTGATCATGGTGGGTGGAACCGGTTCTGGTAAATCAACTTCATTAGCAGCAATGCTCGATTATCGTAATCAGAATACCTACGGCCATATTATTACCATTGAAGATCCGATTGAATATGTGCACCCACATAAAAATTGCATCGTTATGCAACGCGAAGTTGGTGTGGACTGTGATGACTGGGAAATTGCATTAAAGAATACGCTGCGTCAGGCGCCCGATGTCATCCTGCTTGGTGAAATTCGTGATAAGGAAACCATGGAGTTTGGTATTGCCTTTGCAGAAACGGGTCACTTAGCTATGGCTACTCTGCATGCAAATAGTGCTAACCAGGCTTTGGATCGGATTATTAACTTCTTCTCTGAAGAACGTAAAATGCAGTTGTTGATGGATTTGTCGCTTAATCTAAAAGCGGTTATTGCTCAGCGTTTGTTAAAAACAGTGGATGGTAAGGGCAGAGCTGCCGCAATTGAAATACTTTTAAATTCACCGTTGATTTCAGATTTGATTTTAAAAGGTGAAGTACATGAGATTAAAAGTATCATGTCCAAGTCGAATGAACTAGGTATGAAAACATTTGATCAGGCGTTATATGATTTATACGAAGCAGATAAAATTAAACTTGAAGATGCCTTGCGTAATGCTGATTCGATGAATGAATTGCGCTTGAGAATTAAACTCGAGGGTAAAGAATCTAAAGGAAGAGATGCCTTAGAAGGTCTTGACCACTTGGCTCTTGAAGAGACAGATGAAGAATCAGGAATGGTGCGTTAATATTTTTGCAGATGGATATATTAAAGAAAGACATAACATACGGTAATTAATTCATATGGATATCACTCCTTATCTAAAATTAATGGTTGAAAAAGATGCCTCCGATCTTTTTCTGACAACAAACTCTCCGATCAAGGTTAAGATAGAAGGTAAAGCGACTCCCGTAGGCAAGACGATATTAACTGCTGATCTGACCAAGGCCGCAGCCTACGGAATAATGAATGATCATCAAAAAAAGCATTTTGAAGAAACAATGGAATGTGACTTTGCTATACCGCTAGCAGATAAAGCACGCTTTCGGGTAAATGTCTTTCGCCAACGAGGTGCAGTTGGTATGGTTTTGCGCCGCATTCCGAATGAAATTCCGACCACAGACCAGCTTGGTGTTCCTGATATATTAAATGAACTCATTCTGAACAAGCGAGGGCTTATCCTGATGGTCGGTGGAACGGGCTCTGGTAAATCAACCACCCTGGCGGCGATGATCAATCATCGTAATACCAATATGACAGGTCATATATTAACCATCGAGGATCCGGTCGAATTCAGTCATCCAAATATCAAGTCTATAATTAATCAACGCGAGGTCGGTGTAGATACGCAATCTTATGCGAATGCACTAAAGGCCTCTCTACGTGAAGCACCTGATGTGATTCTGATCGGTGAAATTCGAGACAGGTTAACCATGGAGGCTGCACTTGAGTTATCTAATACCGGCCATCTGGCCATTTCCACCTTGCATGCGAATAATTCGAACCAGGCCATGGAACGCGTGATTAATATGTTTCCACAAGATTACCATAAACAATTATTTATGGACTTGTCATTGAATGTTCGAGCAATAATTTCGCAACGACTGGTATTGGCAGTTGATGGAAAACGTTGTGCAGCGATTGAGATCCTGATTAATACGCCACATATCGCAGAACTTATCCTCAAGGGTGAGATAGATGAAATTAAGGAGGCCATGGATTCAAGTGGACAGAAAGGCATGCAAACTTTTGATCAGGCGCTACTTAATTTATATAAAGATGGTCGTATTGAACTTGAAGAAGCATTGAGAAATGCCGATTCAAGAACTAACCTTGAGAACAAGATTAGTTTTGGTTAGTAGCATTATAAGATTTTTGTTTTAACTTATTAAAAGGCGTAACAGGTCTTTTTTTATTTAATAAAGTTAACTCTTTGTCGATAACAGGGTATAAGTTTAGGTTTGCAAACTAATCGGAGTGATTTATTGAGAGAGTTTATTCGTCACCCCTCCAGCATTCCTGTCCAATTAACAAAACAAGACGGGGATGTGACATCAGAGATAAATACATTAAGTAATGTTAGTTTTGGTGGCGTTAGTTGTCTTTGTGAAAAGCCTGTCGATAAAGGCAGTTCAGTAAAAATGAAGGTTGAATGTATTGACCCCGGTTTTGAAATTAATGGCAGGGCTGTTTGGTGCAAACCAAGTAACGATATTTATGAGGTCGCCATCGAATTTATTGTAAGCAAGAACAAAATGTTTTTACTGCGCATGGTTGAACAGATATGTCATATCGAACATTATCGTAATGAGCTTATACACAATGAAGGTCGAGAAATAACGAGTGAAGAAGCAGCAATAGAATGGATAGAAAAACATGCAGGTAACTTTCCGGAAATGTAATTAAGGGTTAGTGAATCATGGATAAGAAAACAACACTAACAGGATTTTCAGCGCTTAATAGTGCCTCGGTTAATAAAGGCACGGCCTTCTCATTAGAAGAACGACAATATCATAAATTGCGCGGCCTTCTCCCCCCAAAAGTTGTTTCTCCCGAAATACAATTAGAAAGAACTTTAAAAAACATGCGTCGTAAACAAGACGACATTGAAAAATATGTTTTTTTAACTGCGCTTCAGGCCAGAAATGAAAAATTGTTTTATACACTGGTCATTAAACATATAGAAGAAGTCATGCCATTAATCTATACGCCAACAGTAGGACAGGCGTGTAAAGAATATGCGCATATGTTTCGTCGACCCAGAGGTATGTATATTACAGTTGAAGATAAAGGTGAGATTAAAGAAGTATTGGAAAACTGGCCGTATAGAGATATAAAAATTATTGTTGTAACTGATGGTGAGCGCATATTAGGGCTTGGTGATTTAGGTTCTAATGGCATTGGTATTCCTATCGGCAAGTTAGCTTTATATGTTGCCTGTGCTGGAATCAAACCACATCAATGTCTACCTATCATGCTTGATGTTGGAACCAATAATGTTGAGTTTCATCACGATGCATATTATCTAGGCTTGAACCAAAATAGAATTGTCGGTGATGAATACAATGATTTTATCGATGAATTTATACAGGGCGTAAAAGAGACCTTCCCTGAAGCATTGATTCAATTTGAAGATTTTTTAACGCCGAATGCTTACGCCTTACTAAATAAATATAGAAATGAGGTGCTATGTTTTAATGACGATATACAAGGTACGGCCAGCGTAGCATTAGCTGGCATATATGCCAGCATACGAATTTCAGGATCAAAATTCAAGGATATGACGATCATGTTCCTGGGAGCAGGATCCGCTGCAACAGGGATTGCAGATTTATTATGTTATGCCTTGCAACAGGAAGGACTTACCGGGGATGAAGCCAGGCAAAGGCTATGGTTTGTTGATCCCGGAGGCTTACTTGTAAAGGGACGTAGCAAAGGCATATTGCCACATAATGAGCCTTATATGCATGACTATGAACAGCTTGGCTTTATAGATGCGATTAATGATATCAAACCTAATGTCTTAATTGGCGCAACAGGCTCGCCGAACACATTCACGCATGACGTTGTTGAAGCTATGTCGAAAGTAAATGAACGTCCAACTATTTTCGCGCTTTCTAATCCTACATCACGTGCGGAATGTACCGCAATGGAAGCTTATGATTGGAGTGAGGGTAGAGTTATATTTGCCAGTGGCAGTCCATTTCCACCAGTAGATTATGGTAATAAAGAACTCACGCCAGGTCAGGGTAATAATGTATATATCTTCCCAGGTATAGGTCTAGGTGCCATTATTAGTGAAACGACGGTTATTACAGAAGATATGTTTTTAACTGCGGCGCAAGTATTGGCAGATCAAGTGACACAGGAAGATTTTGATAAAGGCATGATCTACCCGCCACTAAAAAATATTCGAGAAGTCTCATACAATATTGCTCTGGCAGTTGCCGAACATGCTTATGCAGGCAAGACAACAAAATCGAAACGACCTGACGATCTGGAAAATAAAATAAAAGATTATATGTATGATCCTAATTACTAAGTATTTACATAGGAACCTTTGATTAAACTAGAACAATGAAGTCCATTACTTCCCGCCGAAGATTCATACAGTACGCTATGCTCGGTTTAAGCCATTTGCTTATGCCGCGAGTTGGATTTACTCAAGCGACTACTATAATTAAAAATCTCGTTCTCGATAAAACACATAATATTGCTATCCCAGAAGGTAGCTCGATTCGAATCGTTGCTCAATCAAGTAGAGCAGTAATTAGTAATAAACCATTTATTTGGCATAACGCACCAGATGGTGGCGCCTGTTTTTCTACGGATGACGATGGTTGGATCTATGTTTCTAATAGTGAAGTAACTAAACAACAAGGTGGCGTTGGTGCAATTCGTTTTAATAATAAAAGCGATATAGTTGATGCCTACCCTATTCTTAAAAATACATCACGTAATTGCGCCGGTGGAATAACGCCTTGGAACACATGGTTGTCATGCGAAGAATATGGTGATCAGGGACAGGTTTATGAATGTGATCCCGAAGGAAAACAAAAGGCAAAGCTATTACCTTTACTTGGATCATTTAATCATGAAGCTGCAGCGATAGATCCAAATAGCGGTTATGTTTATTTAACAGAAGACAGTAGCGATGGTTGTTTATATCGTTTTAAACCAGAAGTAAAAAATGATCTTACCGTAGGTATACTTCAAGTTGCTGTACCAAACAAAGGTGTATTAAATTGGGAAGTGATCGAAGATCCTTTAGCTACAGATAAACCCGCTCGATATCAGGTAATGCAAGCGGCGCGATTTAGAGGCGGTGAAGGTATTATATATCATGATGGAAAGATTTCATTTACAACAAAAATAGATAATGTTGTTTGGCAATATCATATTAATACTGGTGTAATATCTAAAATTTATGACGCTGCAAATTATAAGCAACCCCTGCTTGCAGGCGTTGATAATATTGAAGTCTCGCAATCCGGCGAATTATTAATCGCAGAAGACGGTGGCAATATGCAAATCATTGCACTGGATTATAACTACCAGCCACATGTACTTGTACAAATATTGGGTCAAGATAGATCAGAAATTACCGGCCCAGCATTCACGCCTGATGGAAAGCGACTCTATTTTTCTTCGCAAAGAGGAAAAACAGGAAAGAGTGAAGATGGAATAAGCTATGAGCTTACTCTGGGCTAAATAAATAGCCTTAAATAAGGTACAAATAAAAAAGCCCGGATAAACCGGGCTTTTATAATTACTTCGAAAGCTACTTATAGTTTGTCAGCATTCTCAGAAAGATAAGCGGCAACACCTTCAGGATCAGCTTTCATGCCGGCATCACCTTTGTTCCAACCAGCAGGACAAACTTCACCATGCTCTTCGTGGAATAGTAATGCATCAACCATACGAAGCATTTCATCAACATTACGGCCTAAAGGAAGATCGTTAACCACTTGATGTCGAACAACGCCATTGGTATCAATCAAGAATGAACCGCGGAAAGCAACAGCACCATCAGGGGTTTCAACATCATAGTCTTTACAGATGCTATGAGTTAAATCCGCAATCAAAGGATACTTAACAGCACCAATACCGCCGCTATTAACATCGGTATTACGCCATGCGTTATGAGTGAAATGTGAATCAATTGAAACACCAATCACTTGCGTATTACGTTTTTCAAATTCTTCTACGCGCTTACTAAAAGCGATTAATTCAGATGGGCAAACGAAAGTGAAATCCAGAGGATAAAAGAAAATAACTGCATTCTTACCTTTGATTTCTTTTTTCAGATTATATTCGTCAACGATGGTACCGCAGGCTAATACAGCTGGTGCAGTAAAATCAGGTGCCTCGCGGCCTACTAATACGGACATGATGTGTCTCCTTAATGGAATTATTATAAGTATAGATTGTAAATAGGTAGAGAGAATATCGTGGAAATCAGCATTTCCACAGCTCTACGATTCTTAGCGTCAGTGGCGCTATTATCGCAGAAATGCTTTTTATGTATAGTGTAAAACGATATAAAACAGGAAAGTTATCAAAAGCTTTTTATTGCAAATTTATTAAATAAATCAAAGGCTTATCTAAGCTGACTGTCTTTGCTGCCCCGACGGTTATATCCAGCGAAAGTCTCTTTATTCTTATCGACTTCAGATTGGCAATTAACACACAAACGAACGCCAGCAATGGCTTTACGACGAGCCTCAGGGATTTCGCCTTCGCATTCTTCGCAATGCGTTAAGCCTTTGCCTACAGGCATCTCGCTTTGAGCCTGTTTGATCGCATCTTTGATGCTTGCATCGATTTGTTCTTGAACGGCTCCTTCGGGAGCCCAACCACTAGCCATTGTTTTTTCCTAATTGAGATTGTTTTGTTATTGAACTTTTAAATATAGGTTGTCGGGCTATATATGTAAACATTGGGTTCATGTTTCGCCTGAAGGCGAGTCACTTCTTTTTGCGTGGCCAAAGAAAACTAACGAAAAGAAAGGCCGGGTACGATACACCCACATCGGTAACACATTAATACAAGTACAT
>LWDU01040856.1_pt1 | contig 24680 bp, 19 predicted proteins | sample 727161 | NCBI WGS metagenome assembly LWDU01 (sample SAMN04566230, study PRJNA314399) | hydrothermal vent metagenome | isolation source: deep sea hydrothermal plume seawater | place: Mexico: Gulf of California, Guaymas Basin | collected 2004-07-11
GATTCGAGCTGGAGGGCGAGGTCTTTGAGTTGACTCGCAATGAAGGGGAGCATCACTTGCATGGCGGTGGGGAGCGGTCACTGGAGAGACTCGTCTGGGACGCGGAACCTTCAAGTTCCTCCGTCACCTTTGAGACGCGGAGCCCGGACGGCGACGACGGCTACCCTGGCACTCTGGATGTCCGCGTGACCTACTCGGTGACTGAGGATGATGAGCTGGTCATCCGCTATCACGCAACGACCGACCGCCCGACTCCCGTGAATCTGACCAATCACGCGTACTGGAATCTTGGCGGTGCCGTCGAGGAGCACGAACTGGCGCTCCATGCGGCTCAGTTCGTGCCGACGGACGATGACCTGATCCCGACGGGAGCGATCCAGCCCGTCGAGGGGACGGCGCTCGACTTCACATTCCCGAGGCGATTGGGGTCGGATCCGTTCGATCACACGCTTGTGCTTGACGCTGGAGCGCCGGCGGCGACGCTGAGCCATGGGGCCACGGGGCGGCGCATGGATGTGCTCACAACGCAGCCCGCCCTCCAATTGTTCGTCACCCAGCACGCAGTGTGCCTCGAAGTGCAGGGGTTCCCCGATGCGGTGAATCACCCCCAATTCCCATCGGTGATTCTGCAGCCCGGCGACCCATACGTGCAGGAAACCACGCACCGCTTCGGCGTATCTTGAGTACGGTGACTGCGGAGCACAGGTGCTCCTCTTCCGCCACTCCGGCGCACCATGAGCGACACCCCGATGCCACGACCCTACATCCTGAGCGCTGAGCAGATCGAGCAGTTCCGGCGCCTCGGATACGTCCATCTCCCGGGTGTTCTCACCGAGGAGGAGGTCTGCCAGCTGGAACCCAATTACGACCGCTTCATGCGCAATGAGGTGCCCGGGATGGGCCGGGATTTCTGCGACATGAGCGGACCCTATGACCGCGCATTCGAGGACTATGCGCTGGTCAATGCGATGCTGCCCCGTGTCTACATGCCGGCGCTTTCGAGAAGGTGTCCGGTGAGATCGCTGGTCAGCTGATCGGGGACGACATCCTTCTCGATTACGATCAGTTTCTGGCGAAGAAGCCCAGACGCCCGGGGGCGCAGTTCGCCTGGCATCAGGATCAGGGCTACTGGCCAGCAGGTACCCCTGACACGCGCACGGTGACCTGTTCACTGGCCATCGATGACTCACTGAAGACCAACGGTTGCCTGCGGTGTATCTCGGGCTCGGGTGTCGCGGGGGTTCTGCGGCCGCACCGTTCCGTCACGGGCAGTCGCGAGAAAGGTCACACTCTTGAAGCGGGCGTTTGGGCGGAGGACTCCATCGAGTATCTGGAGGTCAGGCGTGGAGGAGTCACGGTCCATGATGAGTGGGTCGTGCACGGGTCAGCAGGCAATCCCACGGACGATTGGCGCAGGACCTACGTCATCGCCTATCGGTCTTTGGCCACCGTCGAGTACGAGCGTTCCATCGGGTTCACCCATTCGCACAATGACGCCATCAACTGGACCACGACCCTGGGCGCGTTTCAGGAATCCTGAGCTTTGGCCCAGGGCCGCGGCCAGCAAGTTGTGGACGGCGGCGGAAATCAGTTGAGCGTGGCGGAGACGCCTTTCGAGAACCTGGACGGGTTCATGCCGTCGCGATGCCAGTACTGGAAGCGCCAGGTGTTGCCGTTGCAGAGCGACCCCCCGATGGTGGGGACACCGCCGCCTGGGGCGGAAGCCGCGTTCAACAGGTCCATGCTGAACGTTCCCGATGAGCTGATGGCGCCGGCGTCCTTGCCGTAGCGGCCGATCGTTGAGCCGGCCAGGCATAGTTGGGACACACCGGTTGGACTCACGGCCGCGGTTCCCAGGCCCACGAGTGGACAGGTGAACTGGCCGGTAAAGCTCGTACTCAGGCTGAGCATGAGTGAGCCACCTATGCAGGAACAAGCGTTCAGGGTCACGTCGCCGATGTTGTTGGGGTCGGTATCACAGAACACGGACAGACAATCAGCCGCGGGCAGGGTGAAGACATAAGCGGCGCCAGAGTCGGAACCCAGGTCGTCTTTGAAGTAGGCGCCACCGATTACCCGAGTTCCATCCATGGCGGCGCCGACGGAAAAAAAGTCCCCCGCTGCCCCATCGCTTGGGAGAAGCTTGGTTATCAGGGCGCCCGTGGTCAGGTCGATGAGCTGCGCTGAGCCGGACGCCGTGCCATTGTCGATGGCCAGGGGGGCTCCGATCAGGGCGGCCGTGCCCTCCACCGCAACGGAGTATCCGAACCAGATCGCCGTCGCACCATCGGGCGAGAGCAGCTTGGACGTCTGAGATCCCGTGCCTGTATCAAAGGTGTAGGCTGCCCCGCAGTTGACTCCAAGATCGTCGTTATAGGGCGCACCGATGAGCGCCGTTGAGCCGTCGATGGCCACGCTTGTCCCGAACATATCCGCAGAGGCGACGTTGTTGGGAAGGAGTTTGAAGAGCTCTGTTTGGCTGGACAAATCAAAGAGGTAGGCCGATCCCGAGTTGATTGCAGGCGCATCGTCTCCTGGGGCTCCAACAAGCACCGAGTTCCCGTCGGTCGAGACGGACCAGCCGAAGGTCGCGTTTGCCGAAGCATCACTGGCAACTAGTTTTCCGATCTGCGAACCGGTGGTTGTGTCAAACAGATAGACGGAGCCGCAGCTGAACATTCCGCAGGCGTCTCCCGGTGCTCCGATGACCGCGGTATTGCCCTTGAGCGCGACGGAGAAGCCGAACATGTCATTGGCGTCACCATCTGCTGCGAGGAGCTTCGCAATCTGCGCACCGGTCGTTGAGTCGAACAGATAGGCCGAACCCGAGCCATCGCCCAGGTCGTCGTCCGAAAATGTCCCAACGAGGACGGTTGTTCCAGAAATGGCCACCGAGCAGCCAAATGAGTCCGCGACGTCACCGTCCAGGGGGAGCAGCTTCACCGTCTGGATTCCGGTCGCCGTGTCGAACAGGTAGACGGACCCCGAGTTGCCGCCCAGGTCATCATCCCCCGGCGCGGCAACGACCGCCGTGGTTCCCTCGATCGCAACCGCATTACCGAAGTAGTCGGACGTCGCTCCATCGGCAGCCAGGAGTTTCGCCGTCTCGTTGATGGTTTGCGCACGCGCAGACGTGACGAGGGCGATGCATGCGAGGAATCCGTAGAGGGTGCTGGTTGTTGGGGCTTTCATATTGATCACTAGTCACAAAGGATACCCGGTTGCGCCGAATCCGGAGGGTTCCTTGAGGTCTGCCTGAGCGCATGTGGCTCGGATGGGCCGAGCACTGCTGGCCAGCGGTTGCCCCTGACCGCCTTCATTCTCCAAGGGTGCGAGGGCATTTCGAGAGGGTGGGGTGGGCGGGTCCCACGCTACACTGGGGCCATGGCACACGAGCTTCGATTGGCCAGACGGGATTTTCTTGCGGTGACGACGAGCGCGGTAGCGCTTGGTATGCAGGAGGACTCAGCAGATTCGCGTCCGACCTCCGGATTCGTTCGGCACGATGTGGCGGAATGGGGTGTGGAAGGTCGTGGTTGGGAGGAGACGGAGCGTTTCTATTCCCGCCTGCCGCTACGAGCCAAGGGAGTGGTGCGGCCGGTGGTCTGGCGCCTGGGTCAGCACTCGGCGGGGATGGTGGCCCGCTTCCGTACTCCGGCCCCAACCTTGAATATCAACGTCAAGTTGCTTCTGTCAGACTTGGACATGGTGCACATGCCCGCAACGGGAGTCAGTGGGGTGGATCTGTACGCCGCTCACGGATCGAAGTGGCGGTGGGTGGCCTGTGGAATGCCGCGCACGCAGGAGTATCAGTTGAGCGTCTCGGGGCTGAGGGAGGGTGAGCGCGAGTATCTGCTCTACCTCCCGCTCTACAACGGGGTGGAATCGCTTACCGTCGATGTGCCGGAAGGAGCTCGCTTCAAACGAGTGCTGCCCCGCCGCGAGCCGCCGATCGTCTACTACGGGACCTCGATCGCCCAGGGGGCCTGCGCATCGAGGCCAGGGATGGCCTTCACGAACATTCTCCATCGGCGCTTGGACATGCCCGTGCTCAATCTGGGGTTCAGTGGAAACGGCCGCATGGAAGCGGAGGTGGGCGCGTTGATCGCGGAGATCGAGGCGGCCTGCTACGTGATCGACTGCCTGCCCAACATGGGGCCCGAGGACGTCAGCGCGCGCACGGGGCCGCTCGTGCGCCAACTCCGGGCCACGCGACCCGAGACCCCGATTCTGCTCGTGGAGGACCGCCGCATGCCAAACTCGGTGTTTCTTCCTGCGCGGGACGCCTTTCACGACAAGAACCAGGGTGCTCTGCGCCGTGCCCATGAAGCGCTTGTGGCGGAAGGGGTCACGGGCATCCACTATCTCGCGGACGCGCCCTTCCTCGGAACGGATGGGGAGGCGACGGTGGACGCATCGCACCCGAACGACCTGGGGATGACGCGCTATGCGGATGCGCTCGAGGCCGCGCTCAAGCCGATCCTGGGCGCGCGCTGAGCCTGATGCTGCGAGTTGCCTGGCACGTCGGCCGTGTGCGGCTTGGAGGAATCAGTCCACTGGCGCTTCGTAGGAGCCCGTGGACTGGTGGGGCGTGAGCGGCCAGGTATCCGTGCGGAACGGGAAGGCCGGCAATTCCCGGGAGTTCATCAGGCCTCCTGCCGGGAGGTTGGACCAGCCATAGCGGACGGCCACGGGTTCGAGGACCGAATCGCTCCAGACCACGAGCGAGCTGTCGCCACCATTGACGCGCACGCGGGCATGGTGGAACTCCTTGTCCGCTCCCGCGATGTAGAAGCCCGCTTCCTCGTCCTGGTCGAGGCGTAGACCGTTGGCCGTACCCTGGGTGAAGCGGATCGTGACTTTGCCGGCCTCAACCTGCATCGACTCATACAGGGGGCCACGCCACTCGAGTGGCTCGTCAGAGCGGTAGCGCTTGATCCCATGGACCTCGGACAGGGCCCAGCGCGCCGCCCGCTCGCCCACGGGCAGCTTGCGGCCTGGGTGGATACTGCCGTTCGAGTTCGTGTCATAGGTCACGATGAGGCCCGTGTTCGCCGTTCGCTGCCAGGTGATGTGCTGCAGCTCGCGAACGATGTTGGTGTGGTGGTTCATGTCGTAGGTCATTGAGCGTCGGTTGCTCCAGCCCGCGATCTGGATGATCCCGAAGGGCAGCTGCGGCTCGTCGAAGAGTGCACGCCAGTCGGAAATCACGGCGGGGAAGGTCTGGTGGAAGGGCTTCCAGCTTTCACCGAAGGAGTTGTTCTCACCCTGGTAGAAGAGCACGCCCCGCACCCTTGCTCGGGCGATGGGCCGGATGACGCCATTCAGCATTCCACCCGGCTGCCCCTGGGCCGCGGGGTCTTCGTATTGGCGTTTGTCCGGTCGCCGGGGCTCGCGTTCCCCGGCCGCTACGGCCGCGGCGCGCGCGGTCTCCCAGGCGGCCACGTCATCGGCGTAACGTAGAGCCGCGCCCTCCTCGCCGCCGCCCCCGCGCCATGCACTGAGCCGGGCCTCGAACTCGTCGAAGTAGCTCTGCATCTCGGGGAAGCCACGCAGGGTGTCCTGTGTGACCCAGTGCTGTGCCATGGTCCCTCCCCAGGAGGCGTCGATGAGGCCGATAGGCACGTCCAGTCGCCGTCGCATGCGTCGGGCGAAGTAGTACCCGACTCCCGTGCAGTCGGCGGCCTCTTCGGGGATGCAGCGCCGCCACGGGCCGCCATTCTCGCCAGCGCGTACGGGGAAGTCCTCCTGGGGCTCCAGGTGAGCGACCTTCGGCAAGCGTAGGTAGCGTACCTCTGGCATGTCCGCCGACTCCACCTCTAGGTCCGCGTCCCGCGAGGATCGCAGGGTCCACTCCATGTTGCTCTGTCCGCCACAGACCCAGACATCCCCGACGAGGACGTCGACGAAACGGCGAACGCTCCCGCCGCTCTCCACTACCAGATCGCTTCCCACGAAGTTCGCTGAGGGCAGGGCCTCGAGTGTGATTTCCCACCTGCCGTCCGGGGTGGCTTGTACCGTCCCCTTGCGTTCGGACGTTGCCCCCATGGCGAAACCCACGCGGATCTCTTCCCCGGGTGTTCCCCAGCCCCAGATGCGAATAGGCTTCTCGCGCTGCAGGACCATGTGGTCACCGAAGAGGTTCGCCACTCTCAGCTCTTGGCTCGCCCCAAGGAGTGGGGTGAGTGCAAGGGAGCCAACGGTGGCGAGCAGCAGTAGGCGAGGGACCTGAGAGAGAGTGGGGGCCATGATTCTTGTGCCCATGGAGGGGGCCTCGGGTTCGAGCAACGGTGAACGAGGCTAGAGGATAGTGGGTCCCATCCTCCCACGCTCGATCGAGCCAACCCGAGCCCTGCCAGCGCTGCCCCTGAAGCCCGATCAGTAGATCAGACCTGCGATGCCCTTCGAGAACCGAGAGGGATTCATGCCCGCGCGGTGCCAGTACTGGAAGCGCCAGGTGTTGCCGTTGCACAGGGCGCCACCGATGGTAGGCACGCCGCCACCGGGGGCGGAGGCCGCGTTCAGGAGGTCGATACTGAAGGTTCCCGAGCCGCTGATCGCTCCAGCGTCCTTGCTGTAGCGGCCGATGGTCGACCCGGCCAGGCAGAGCTGCGAGACGCCGGTGGGGCTCACGGCCGTGGTGCCCAGACCCACGAGCGGGTAGGTGAACTGGTTCGGGAAGCTCGTACTCAGGCTGAGCATGATCGCACCACCCGTGCAGTCGCAACCGCTTAGGCTCACGTCACCGATGTTGTTGATGTCGGTATCACAGAAGACGACGTTGCATTGCGACGACCCGCCCATGAGGTTCTCGTACCAGGAAATCTTGTCATCCGAGGAGGACGCCGAGAGCACATCGGGGTCGGAATCTCCATCCAGATCGACGGCGAATACGGTCTTTGCGGCGTAGGCGCTACCGAAGATGATCTTCTTGGAGGTGAAGGCACCTCCCCCGACTCCATTGCCCGCACCGACGTTCTCGTACCATGCGATGTCGTTGTCGATGTCCGACGCGGAGAGCACGTCCGCATCCCCATCGCCATCCAGGTCCGCGGCGGAGACACAGTTGGCACCTTTTGCGTCCTTGGTGATGACGGCTTCTGGGCCGAACTTGCCGTTCCCCTTGTTTTCGTACCAGGCGATCTTGTAGTCCTTCTGGGAAGCGGAGAGCACGTCCAGGTCCAGGTCACCGTCGAGGTCGATGGCGTAGACCGACCAGGCGAAGTTGGCGTTGGTCGAGATGATCTTGGGTGATCCGAAGCTGCCGCCGTTCAATCCGTTGCCCGCGCCGACGTTTTTGTACCAGCAGATCTTGTCGTCGTAGCGCGAGGCCGAGAGCACGTCGGCATCGCCATCACCGTCCAGGTCGGCGGCATAGATCGTCTGGGGACCGTCGGCCTCGAGGGTGATGATCTGCTGAGGCCCGAAGGAGCCGCCGCCCAGGTTCTCGTACCAGGCCACCTCGTCGTCGATCTCCGAGGCCACGATCACGTCAGGATCCCCGTCCCCGTCCAGGTCGGTGGCATGCAGGCTGCGTGCGCCTTCGTTGGCGGTGGAGATCACCTGCTGTGGGCCGAACACCCCTCCGCCCAGGTTCTCGTACCAGGCGGTCTTGTTGTCGTCGCGGGACGCGGAGAGAACGTCGGCGTCGCCGTCTCCATCCAGATCCGCGGCGTGGACCGCGAGGGCGAAGTCGGCCTGCGTCGAGATGATCTGCTCGGGCCCGAACTGGCCGCCGCCCAGGTTCTCGTACCAGGCGATCTTGTCGTCCAGCCAGGAGGCCGAGAGGGCGTCCATGTCTCCATCAGCATCCAGGTCCGCGGCGTAGAGTCCGGTGGCATAATCCGCGTTGGAGGTGATCACCTGGGGCGGCCCGAAGTCCTGGCCCATGGCCATGGAGACGGTGATCAGAGCAGCGGGAATGGAGTGGGTGAAGCGGCTGGAATTACCCATGAGCGTCAGGGATTACTGAACAAACTCCACCACGAGGGTGGGCTCGTAGCGATCGCCCTTCTGGAATGCTTGAGCTCGGCGTTGGCCGAAGCCCTCGAACAGGAGCAGGGCGTGGTTGCCGGACTGCCAGCCGGGCCGGTCCACGACCTCCTGCAGGAGCGGGGACAGGTCAGGCGTTGTCTGCCGTGCCCCCCGTGCGCCGGGGTAGCGCCAGATCGCGGCCTTCCAGACGACCTCGGCCGTGGTGCGCGGGCGCGAGGAGAGCCCGTGGGCGGTCTTTCTGATGGGGGCGGCCTGGTCCGAGGCCTCGGCGGTCACCGAGAGCTGCGACCCGAGCGTGCCGCGGTCCTCGGCGCTGAACTGGATCCAGGCGCCCGTGATCGTCGCCCCGGCGGGCACGTTCATGGCCATCCGCAGGCCGACCAAGGTAGGGGTTGCCTTGTGCAGTCCGAGGTTCAGTGTGGTTCCGTTGCGGACGACTTCGCCATTGATCTTGTTCTCCTGGCCGTCATCCCGGATGCGCGCGACGCTCGTGATTACGCGCGTGGGCTGGCGCACCTGGATGGGGATGCCCAGAGAGCAGACGGATCCCTCGTTGTCGACCATGGCCAAGGCGTTTAGGACATAAGAGCCCGGTGCGTCCGTCGACCAGTTCAGTTGATACGGGGGGGCGTAGTCCATTCCCAGCAGCTGATCCCCGTTCACCCAGGTGTCGACACGGTTGATCGCCCCGGTCGTCTGCGCCTGGATGTCGACGGTGGCCCCGGGATCGAAGACGTCGCCTGCCGCCGGTGAGGTGATGGCAACGCTGCCGCTGCTCGCGCAGTTGGGGAACAGGTATATGGAGTCCGTGGCCTGCAGGCCATCGGCATCCGTCACAATGAGGCGGACCTCATAGGCATAGGAGATCCCCGAACAGGACGTGGGGAGCAGCAGGGCCTGCGCCGTCTGCGTGAAGTACTCGTCGCCCAGGTGCTTGTGGTTGTCGTGGATGAGGTACACCTGCCAGCGGTAGGAGAGGTCCGTGGGCCCGTGCTCCGCATCGCTGACCGAGGCCGCCAGGTTCAGGTACGTCAGATCGGTTGTCGAGTATTGGCTGCCGTTCTGAACGCTTGTGATATCGACGACGGGGGGGGTGTTGTCGATGTGGACGTTCAGGAGGGTATTGCCTGTAGCGCCCTTCACGTCGGTGACCGTGAGGCTCACCACCTGGGTGGCCGGGAGGCCGCCGGGGTTGTCTACGGCAATCCTGGGGCTGGGTTCGGTCGAGGTGCTTCCGTCGGGGAACTGCCACAGGAAGGACACGTCTCCGCCCTCGGGGTCAAAAGAGGCCGTGCCGTCCAGCTGTAGAGTGCGGGGGCTCGAACCGTAAGGGGCGTCCGCCAGGGGGACCGACTGCGGCGGGGCGTTGCTGTCACCCGTGTAGCGGATCCGCCGAACCTGGTTCACCGACCAGGGAACGTAGAGCAGGTCGCCTGCGCTGCGTTCTTCCTCGAAGGTCACCGGGCGGACAAGGATGCCGAACTCCAGAACCTGCTGGAGATCGTCCTGGTTGTCGAACACCAGGGAGCGCACCCAGTTGGCTCCCCAGTCCCCGATGAAGTACTGGCCCTTGTAGGGCGCACCAAAGCCCTTGCCGGACAGGGTCAGTCCACCGGTGGCGCTGTTTCCCATGAACGACTCCCCATCCACGGGGCAGCCTGCAGAGCCCAAGAGGGAGCGGCGTGCCAGGCCGTTCAGGAAGATCGGGACGTAGGCCCGGGTGTTGCTGTGGTTCCATTCCAGGCTCGGGCGCCGGTGCATGAAGGTCGGCGTGGTGGGGGGGATGACCACGGTGTTGTCGCAGGGATTGCGAAAGTTCGGGTTGTGGTCTTCGCGCTCCTGCTTGATCAGGTCCTGGAAGTAGAAGTACTGCTGGAGACAGGTCACCCCATCGTAGAGAGGGTTGGGAGCGTCTCGGTTCTCCGTCAGGGCCGCCGCGTAGTCATCCTGCTTGGTGAGACCCTCGAAGTGCGGCCAGCCCATGTTCATTCCCGCCTCGGACACCACGTCCATCTCTTCCCAGTCATTCCACCCCACGTCGCCCAGGTAGATCGAGCCCGGATCGCCAGCGCTGGGGTCGGTGGATCCCGTCCCAGGCCGAACGTCGAAACGGAAGGGATTGCGCAAGCCCAGGGTCCAGACCCGCGACTGCACGGATCCGGGGTCGGACGGATCGTAGAATGGGTTGCTGGGTAGCCCCAAGCCGGTCTCGGGGTCGATTCGTAGGAGCTTGCCGTTCATGCTCCCGATCATCTGGGACCGAAACGCGCCGACGGCTTCTTCGCTGCGGATGATGCCATCGCTCAGGGCCTGGGTGACGAAGGAGCCCGCGCCTGGAACGCCCGTGTCCACGAAGAAGAAGGAGGCTCCGTCGCCAGCGGCCACGAGCAGGGTCCCATCGGAACCGAAGCCGACCCCTCCCGTTCCGTGGGATGTGGAGACGATCGGGACACCATTGTCGATCTGGTCTCCGATCAGAATCGTGCGACTGCCGGGAACGAGAGTTTGGAAGCCCGTGTTGGCGTCGGCGGTGTAGCGAGTCAGTCGGCCGATCGTCGCGTTGTTGTACCAGTTGGCATTCGGGTCGTACTGGGGGGTCCCGTAGTAGAGCAGGTGGTGCCGATCCACCACGTAGTACAGGTACATGTATCCGTTCTGGAGGAAGTCCGGGTGCAGGGCGAACCCACACATGCCGAGGTCGTTCCAACGGCCGACCTCCTCCTTGATGTCGACCAGGGGGCTGAGAACTCCATTGAGCAGGAAATGCACTTCACCAAAGGCTGTCCAGACGTACATCCGGTCGTTGCCGTCATGCGTGACACCGACGGCGCCGTTGGGGGTGTCGACCACCAGTTCATCCACGTAGCCGCTTGGAAACTGTGCGGACAGTGGGGCTCCAAGCGCAAGGGTTGCTGCGAGTGTGTGGATGGGTCTCATGCTGATCCACAACCTGTGGAATTCTGCCCTAAGTCTATCTGGCTGCGTTAGATAGGAGCGGCACTTTCCCGTCTCCTCCGTTGTTTACCTCGGAAGCGTCGATATTCCGCTTGGTGTGTTTCCTTGAGACGCTGCCAAAGCGTGTAGCTACCGTGAGTGCACGTTGCGGCAGCGCTCGGCGTGGGCTCCGTCGCTGAACAGTCGTGCGAACTCCCTGTGTCCCCGCGGGCTGAAGTGGTTGTCGATGCGATTGAAGAGGAGCAACTCCCTGTCCGTGCCGTAGCCCGATACCCCCAGGTTGATCAGGGCCAGACCCTCGGTTTGGTGTACATCCGGCTCGGTGGAAACCTGTGCGTCCTGGACTCGGTGACTCCACACGTAGGAGTCCCCGAGGGCCAGGACTCCGCGATCGGGGCCGGACCGCGCAGTGGTGTTGTGCCTCGAAATCCGGGCGCGTTCTGGCGTACCTCGATGGCGAACCCGTCTCCCTCGTGCACCCCGAGGAAGTCTGACTTGCCGCTCCAGCTCAAGAGGGAATCGAACTGGCAGAAGAAGTTGTGTTCGGTGCCGCCCCGAAAAACAAACCAGGCGCGGTTCAGCGCACGAGGACTTCACCCACTCCCACGAGCAGCAGCAAACCCACGGCCTAGGCCAAGAGGATGCAGCAGATCCTGAGCAGGCGTCTGGCGGCTCTAGCGGGCGAGAGGGGCTCTGGACCCGGCTACTCCATACGCTGTGGCCGGGCTGGCATCACGCCCCAGGTCGAAAGCCCGTGGGCGGTGGGGTCCTTGTTGCGCCAGAGTACGCGCTGGCGTCGACTGGCGGTGGGCGCTCGCCGGCCTGTAGGTTTGGGCCGCCAGACCCCGTCTGGATACTATCGGTCGGAGCCAGAGATCTGTTCCGTCTCGGCGTACTTCAGCCAGCGCTTGTCCAGAAAATGGAACACGTCTTTGCCTGCCTGATACCCCGAAGGGGATCCGTCCGCTTCGGGCTGGCCATACAACTCTTCGGTGTACGTGCGCAGCTCTGCCATGAACGTGTCTCGGTTGCTGGAGAGGCGGCAGCAGGAGGGCAACCAGCGCTGGCCCGTGCGATCCAGGTCCGTGGCGATGTAGTCAAGGAAGCTCCAGGACTTGGCCAGGTCCTCATTCTCCATGGAGTAGAGCTGCTTGAGCAGGAGCCTGTCGATGCGTGGGGCGTACTCGCGGGCCATGGCGTTGAGAGTCTCCCGGTAGCTCAAGCCTATGTCCTGCTTGCCCTCCTCCTTGGCGCGGCGCACGTAGGTTCCCGGGTCGAAGGCGCTGCAGCTGACGCTGTTACGGCCGAGCAATTCGAAGGAGAGGTAGTAGCCCAGGCCCTCCTCAAGCCAGGGTTGCTGCATGCCGACCGCGCTACCATGGAAGTGGAAGTCGGCCAGGGAGTGGCCGAGGGCGTGGGTGACCAGGCCATCCATGTCCTCGAACTCCGGTATGCGCCAGAGGTCCAGGCAGAGGCCTGGATTGGGTGAAGAGCGCGAGCCCGTGGATTTGCGATTGAGCTTCCCGTTGGCGTCGTTGCCCCAATGGATGCCGTAGTAGGCTGCTAGGAAGGGCTCGTGGTAGGTGATGTCGGATGGGCCGAAGTAGAACTCCTGGAAGACGCCCTCGGGGATGCGATCTTCAAAGTCCGGGCTCACATAGGGGTCCACGAACTGGTTGCGGAACACCTCGATGACTTTCTCGCCGTGTCGCAGGAGGTCGCTGATGCGCTCGTCGGTGAAGCGACCGAAGTAGACCATGCGTAGGTGCTGGGACTCTTGAACCCGAAAGACGTGACTGTCATCGCCGATCTCTTCAACGGCGTGCTGCAGCTCGTCCGTCGTGCCCATCATCTTCACGGAATTCCGGGCTGCCTCGGAGCGCAGGGTGATGGCTTCTTTTGCAACCTGACGCTTCTCCCTGCCCAGGGTCTTGCTGAGAGGGGCTGCTGCGGCCGTGAAAGAGCAGCTCCTGAGCCAGCTGATCGTTCGCTCATAAGCTCCAATCAACTGGTGGTGGGCGGCGAACCATGCCTTGGTGCCGCGCTTGTGCTTGTCGCGCGCGTCCTCGCTCTTTTGGACCCGCCCTAGTCGAAAGGCGTATTCGCGCGCCAGCGTCTCGATGGTCTCGGTGGGCTGGAATAGAGCAAGAAACTTGATGTCCTGACCCCGCACGGAGAGCACCGAGGTCTTCCTGATGGGCTCCTTCTCGCCCATTCTGTTGATCTTGTAGGGGATCTTGGACGGGTTGCGGGTGTCGAGGAGGAACAGATCGTTGTCGGCACCACCTTGGTAGTGGATCGTGGAGCCGTGGTCCGTCTCCTCGATCCAGATACCGCCACCCTCAACGGGCTCTCCCAGCAGGAACTGCTCTCCGTTGATCGGAGTCAGGGCCTTCTTGTAGCGCTTGGCCGCTTTGGCGTCCTTGAAGCCCACCTTGACGATCTGAGCCATGGCGCCTGAAGCGCCGAGCAGAGCCAAGAGTCCAATGGTAACCATGGAGCGCATGGTCGAAGCTTACCTCAGCTTCTCCTGCCCGAGGCACGGGTTTCCCGCCGCAAGCCAATCGAGCGGGCTAGAGACCCGCTTCGGCCTGCCGGAAGGGGGAATGCGGCCCCCGATGGGATTCGGGGGCCGCTACGAGCCACGACTCTCTCTCGGGACTCCCTCTCTGCTATCTCGAATCCGACCAAGTGCGAGCTCGGCTGGGGTGGACAACAGATGACAGGGGCGTAACCGCCCATCTGTGTAAGGAGAGGGCGTGCACAGGCTCAAATAGGACTTGGAAAAGCCGATTTATCTGGGGCCCGTCATGACCTCACAGGAGGGGGGGATGTCCGCATCCCCATCAGCGGGCGGAGACGGGTCTAGATCGGGGCCCGTCCGTCCCGCTGGCCGTCTTCGACATCCACCTCGTCAAGCAGAGTTTTGAACTCCTCGGCGGTGCAGAGACCCTTCTGGACCATCATGCGCTGCAGGGTCTTGATGCTGAGGGCGAGTTCTCCCGCGACCCGATCGCCGTGGGGGGCGCCAGCGGTTCCCGCTGAAGCGCTGGCCCGCATCTGGGCCAGCTCCTGGCGTACCGCCTGGGATTCCTTTTCAGCTCGATCGATGCGGCCGTGCTGGTAGATATCGAAGATCCAGTTGATGAGTGACATGGTGCCTCCTACGCGCCAAGTTCGTTTGGATTCACGGAGCGACCCTCCGCGGCGGAGAGATCTGCGGCGAACATGACCCTGTGCGTCTCCTGGGCGGTCTTCAGGTCCGTGCGCGGCATGGGCTCACCCTTGGAGGTGGCGTCCGCAAAAGCCTGGAACTGGGGGCGGTAGGGGTGGTCGGAGACGTCGCCCGAATCAATCAGGGAGGTCTGCAACTCACTCCACCGGTCCTTGTTCATGCCCTCGAGTTTGTGGCTGTAGATCTTGTTGTCGAGAATGGAGCCGTGGCTGCCTACGAGATGAACGTGGAAGTAATAGGGCTGCAGACAATCCACCACCGAGGCACACTTGGCAACGCGTCCGTCCTCGAAGCGCAGCAAGCTGGAGCTGGTGCTCGGGTACTCATAGGGCGCGAAGATCTCGGAGCCCGAGCGTGTGGCATAACTGGTGACCTCTTCTACCCGCCCCGGGCCGCTGACGCCCATGAAGAAAAGGAGGGCATCGAGGGCGTGACAGCCAGCCGTCGCCAGCGACGATGTTCCCATCTCCTTCTTGACGTTCCAGGGGAACTGGCCATACCAGGGACCAATGCCGTGGTAGTAGTCGACCTCGGCGTAGTGGATGTCGCCGATCAGGCCCTCGCTCAGTACGGAGTGCAGCAGGCTGAAGTGGGCCGAGAAGCGGCACTCAAAGCAGACCATGGCCTGCACGCCCGCTTCCTGCACGGCGCGCTCGATGCGCAGGCAATCGGCGAAGTTGGTGGCCATGGGCTTCTCGATGATCAGGTGCTTGCCCGCCCTGGCCGCGGCCACGGCCTGCTCGGCGTGCAGGTTGTGGGGCGTGCAGATGTCGATCACGTGGATGTCGGGATCTTCAAGCAGGTCCTCGAAGCGCGTGGTGGCCTGAAGGGGCAGCCCGTAGGTGCTCTCTAGGTCACTGGGGTCATGCTCGCGGCGCGAGCACACGCGCGTCACCCGGGCGCCTTCGACGTGCTTGAAGGTCTCGATGTGCGCGCCCGCGACGGCGCCTAGGCCCACGATGCCGATGTTGAGATCACTCATGGGGGCGAGTGTACACTGCAGGCATGCAACTCACCCGCCGCCACTTTCTCACCGGTACCAGCTCTCTTGCCCTCGCATCTCTGGCTCCCGGGCGCCCCCTGCCACGGCCTCGGCGGGACAAGATCCGGCTGGGTGTCGTGGGGGTCTGGAACCGGGGTCGGGCGAACCTGGAAGGCGTGCTTGGCGAGGAGGTCGTCGCGCTTTGCGACGTGGATGAGCGCCACCTGGGGCAGGGGGCCGAGCTCGTCGGGCAGCGTACGGACGGCACCCGCAAGCCCGTGCTCTTCAAGGACTACCGCCGCATGCTCGACTGCCCCGAGATTCTGGACGCGGTCGTGGTCTCCACCGCCGACCACACCCACGCCAGCGTGGCCGCCGCAGCATTGCGCCGTGGTCTGCACGTCTACTGTGAGAAGCCCCTGGCCCATTCGCCCGGTGAGATCCTCTTGCTTCAGGGCCTGGCGCGCGAGAAGGGCCTCGTGACCCAGATGGGCACCCAGATCCACGCGGGGGATAACTACCGCCGGGTGGCCGAGTTGATCCGTAGCGGTGCCATCGGCGAGGTGCAGTACGCCCAGGTGTGGGTCAGTAAGGGCTGGGCCGACGGCCGCTTCGGCCAGACTAAGCCCGCCCCGGCCCACCTGGACTGGGACCTGTGGCAGGGGCCCGTTGCCGAGCGCCCTTATTGTGACGGCTTGCACCCGGCCAACTGGCGCAGGTTCTGGGAATACGGGACGGGCACCCTGGGTGACATGGCGTGTCACCTGATGGACGTGGTGCACTGGGCGTTGGAGTTGGGCCAGCCGGTACGCGTCATGTCGGAAGGGCCGGCATGGCATCCGGTCGGCACTCCCAACTGGATGCGAGCGCACTTCGTGCATCGTGTTCCCAAGACTGGCGGTGGGCAACGGGACCTGGTTGTGCACTGGGCGGACTCCGGAGCATCTGGGGACTACGCCCAGGAGGGCTTCCCCAGCGGAATCCGTTTCGTGGGCAGTTCCGGATCGCTGGTCTGTCACTACGGCAATTACGTGCTTGAGCCGGCCGAGAAGTTCACGGAGTTCGAGGCCCCGGCGCCCTCCATCCCGCGTTCTGTGGGGCACTACCGCGAGTGGTTGAACGGTATCACTGAAGGCACGCCCACCACCTGCAACTTCGACTACTCCGGTGACCTGGCCTGCACGGTCGTTCTGGGCAACGTGGCCTATCGCGTGGGGGAGGCCTACGATGGCCCTGAGCCCTATCCCTACCTCAAGCGCACGGCTCGCAAGACCGAGTGGCGTGGAGAGATCGAGTGGGATGCGGCCACGGGCAGCACGGGTCAGGCGGCAGCCGATGCTCTCTTGCTGCGGGAGTACCGCGAGGGCTGGGAACTCTAGACTACTCCGCCCGCGGGTGCGCTTTCTCGTAGACCTCGCGCAGGCGCTCGACCGAGACGTGGGTATAGATCTGCGTCGTCACCAGGTGCGCGTGGCCCAGCAGCTCCTGCACTGAACGCAGGTCGGCTCCGCGGTCGAGGAGGTGCGTGGCGAAGGAATGCCGCAGGGTGTGAGGGGTGGCGTGGCGGTGAATGCCCGCACCCACCACGTGCTGGGCGACGATGCGTTCAAGGGAGCGGGTAGAGAGGCGTGTGCCCTTCTGCCCCAGGAACACGGCGTCGGGATTAGTGCGCCGGGGGCGCGGGCGATCGGGAGCGCCAAGGTAGGCCTCAAGGGCTTTTACCGCATGGGATCCCAGGGCGGCCAAGCGCTGCTTGCGGCCCTTGCCAAGCACGCGGGCGACTCCTTGGGACAAGTCCAAGTCCTTGCGGTCCAACCCGACGGTCTCCGCAGCACGGGTTCCTGCGCTGTACATGACCTCGAGCAGGGCTCGGTCGCGCAAGCCCAGAGGTGTCTTCGGATCGGGCGCTTGAAGAAGGCTGGCGATCTCTTCCTCGGAGAGCACGGACGGCAGGTGCCGGGGGCGCCGCCGTTGTCGCAGGCCCAGTGCCGGGTTCACCTCAAGCTCCCCCTCGTCCACGAGGTAACGCAGAAACCCACGCACGCTGGAGAGCTTGCGCTGGATGGTGGTGGGCGCCAGGCCGCGCTCGTCCAGGGCGCCGAGCCAGGCCCGCAAGGTGCGCGGGTTGAGGGCGCTCAGCTCTTGCAGTCCACGCCCATCCAGGAACGACAGGAAGTGGTGCAGGTCTCGGGAGTAGGCGCGCAGGGTATGAGGCGATGCCCCCCGGGTGTTCTCCAGGCGGTGCAGGTAGGCGCTGAGAAGCTCAACCATGGAGGTTGAGGCTACTCCGTAGCGGGCCTACTTCTCCAGTGTCTGGTCCTTGCTGGTCTTGGAACCGGGCACGCCCTTGAGGGTGGCCTGATTCTGGGCCTTCCAGGCCTGGATCAGGGTCTCCCTGGAGCGGTAGTTGATTCCAGCGGTGAAGCCCTCTTCGACCGCCTTGTCCATGGCGCGATCGGTGGCTCGAACGCTCTTAGCCTGGGCCTGCAGGTAGGCCTCGATGCGCTCGATGCGCTGCACGAGGTCCGCGTTGGGATCGGGGTCCTGTGATCCGCCGGGTGTTTGCACCCAACCGGTCAGGGTCAGGGCACCGGCCCCGATGGCGAGCAGGGGAGACCAGCGGCGGATGGGTTTGGAACAACACTTCATGCCGTATCTATCGGCAGGAACGGGGCACCGGGTGGGAGCAGTTTGGCCCTTGGGCCGGCTGGGTCTCAGAAAGGGACCGGATGGGGCTTCAGACCCGCAAGAACGCACGCCGCGAGTAGAGGAACCCGAGCAGGAGAAGCTCCAGGGCAAGGGCTCCGGCAGCCAGGCACCAGGCGGGGGGGGAGTCGGGCAGTGCCCAGCCCAGCATGCTCTGGAACAAGTCCTCGAAATCCACCCAGCGCGTCAGGAGGTAGATCAGGATCGAGTTGGCCCCCAGGAATACCAGGGGCATGTGCCAGTACCTCGCCTTGGGCAGGTCAATCAGGGCGTGGAAGAGGGCCAGGAGCAGCAGACTCCAGCCAGCACACCAGAACACAAAGGTCGGGGTCCACAAGTTCTTGTTGATGGGCAGGTAGGGGTCTAACCAGTGACCGATGCCAAGGGCGAGCAGTCCGGCGAGCACAAGGACCGTTAGTCGCAGGGCAGGTCCGGGGCCCCTGCTTGTGAGCCAGCGGCCGGCGAAGGCTCCGGCCAGTGCCGTGGCCACGGAAGGCAAGGTAGAGAGCAGACCCTCAGGGTCGCCCGTGCCTCGGTGTAGGCGCCCCGGCAAGAAGGTGCGGTCAAACCAATCGACGATGGTCTCCCCCTGAGCCAGGGAGACCTCTTGCATGCCCGGCGCGGGAACGACAAGGAGCAAGAAGGCATAGCCGCCGAGCAGTCCGAAAAACCAGCGCCACTGGGCGCGGGGTGAGAACTGAATCACCAGGAGGGCTGCCCCCAACCATCCCAGGCCGATGCGACCCAGGACGCTGGCGTAGCGTACCTCCCGGTCTCCAGCGCCCAGCGTGTTGTAGGCCACGCCAAGCATGATCAGGACGCCGGCCCGAATCAGGGCATGGCGCCTGATTTCGGAGCGCCTCTGCCCCCGTTTCTGACGGGCAGCGATGGACAGGGGTAGGGAGACCCCGGCGAGAAAGAGGAAGAGTGGGAAGATCAGGTCATAGAAACGAAACCCGTGCCAGGGCACGTGGTGGCACTGTGCCTCAATCCACTCCAGCGTAGGAGAGCCCGTGGCGCTGGCCAGACCCGCGACCAGAGCGTGCCCGCCGACGATCCAGAACAGGTCCGCCCCGCGCAAGGCGTCCAGAGATTGCAGCCTCTGCGGGATCTTGTTGGCACTCATGGAGTGGTTATTGGATGGGCGTGGAACTGGATGCGTTGGTGCCCGCGCTGGAACTGTACTCACGCGGGGTGAACTGGGGCTGGGCCAGACCTGCGAGCCAGGCCTCGGCGGCTGCGGCCGATCCGGGGGGGCTTAGAGCAAAGAGGAACAGATGCGTCCGCAGGCCCCGAGACATGGCCAGTTGCATGGTTCCCTGGGACTTGTGCGCGGCGATGACCCAGTTGACCAGCACCCGGTAGTCGAGCCGGCCGCGGTGACCAAAGGGCTGCGTACGATCGAAAATCAGAGGGGGCGCACCCGCCGCCAGGGCCGTCTCGGGATAGCCGGCGAGAATCGCGGGCGGGTCGGGAGCCCCATCAGCCGTCTCCTGGCGAGCGCACAGGAGGGCCGGTCTCTGGTCGGCGGGCAGTCGGGCTGCGGCGCGCAGGGCCAGGATGGTGGCGGCCTGGTGGTGGCCATGGGTCTGGGGCGTTGGCGCGAGGGTCAGGATGAAGTCGTAGCGACCCAGGGTCATGCGTTCGACCAGCGCGTCCTCGATCCGGTCTAGATCCCAAACGCCTGCATCGGAAGCCAGGACCTCTTCGGGGTCGGTGCTGTAGCGGTGGTCGGTCTGCTCAAGGAAGTACGCCGCGCGGATCTGCATCAGGGCGCAGCCTTCAAGGAACTCATCGCGCCGGATCTCTGGCAGCAGGGCGCGTCCCACGGACTCATCCGTCAGCTCCGCTTCGTACAGATCCTCTGCCAGCGTGGAATACTTGAAGCCACCTTCACCGTTGGTGATGAGCAACAGGTCGCACACGCCTCCAAGGTGCGCGCGCGTCTTATAGAGAATGGCTGCGGCGCTGGTCTCGTCGTCGGGGTGGGCGTAGACGCCGAGAACGCGTGGGCCCGTAGCCGGTGCTTCGAGTTGGGTGACCACCCAGGGTTGGCCGGGCTTGGGAGTGCTGGTGCATGCCGCCAAGGCGAGCATGGACCACGCAATGTGTGCACGCGCGTTCACTTCTTCTTCGGCCTGAAGGCGACCAGTCGCTCTTCGTTGGTTGTTAGGAATGGGCCGCCGATCAGATCCACGCAGTAGGGGATGGCCGGAAACACGGCGTCGAGGCACTCGGCAATGGCCTTGGGTTGGCCGGGCAGGTTGACGATGAGCGTGCTGCCTCGGATGCCGGCTGTCTGGCGCGAGAGGATTGCGGTGGGGACGACCTTCAAGGAGATCTGCCGCATGAGCTCTCCGAAGCCGGGCATCATCTTCTCGCAGACCTCTTCTGTGGCTTCGGGCGTCACGTCGCGGACGGCCGGACCGGTGCCTCCGGTGGTGACGACCAGGCAGCACCCCTCCGTATCCGCCAGCTCGGTCAGGGTGTCCGCGATGCCGGCGCGGTCATCGGGGATCACGCGGGGCACGGTCTGGAACGGGCAGTTGAGGACCTCTTTCAGGTACGCAGCGATGGCCGGCCCGCCCCGGTCCGTGTACTCGCCGCTGCTGGCGCGATCGGAAACGGTGACGACACCAATGCGGGGGGTGGGGGCCATGAGGGGATTCTGGCCCGGGGGGGAGGGGGCCGCAACGGCCAGGATGGTGCCGAAGCAGCTGTTTGTGGGTTCCGGGATCCCCGTCGGGACACCGGGCGCTCAAAAATATTTGCACTTCTGGGCAAATCCGGCCCCGTAGGGGCCGCTCGTACCGCCGGAGAGGTCAATGCATCTGACGGGTGGCAGAGGGCTTGAGCCCGTGCTAGAACCCTGCCCCTTGAGCCCGTCGCCGAGCCGAACGCCCTCATCATGTCCAAAACTCTCGTCATCGTCGAATCACCCACCAAGGCCAAGACCCTGCGGAAGTACCTGGGTCCCGACTATGTGGTGGAGTCCAGCGTGGGTCATATCCGCGACCTGCCGGGGAAAGCAGCCGAGGTGCCCGCCAAGTACAAGAAGCTGGAGTGGGCCAGCCTGGCGGTCAACGTGGAGGAAGACTTTGAGCCGTTGTATGTGATCAAGCCCGATGCCAGGGCACGCATCAAGGAGCTCAAGGCCAAGCTCAAGACTTGTGACGCCCTGCTGCTGGCGACCGATGAAGACCGCGAGGGAGAGGCCATCGCCTGGCACCTGATGGAGGTTCTGAAGCCCGAGTGCCCGGTGCGGCGCATGGTGTTTCACGAGATCACCAAGGTGGCGATCCTGGAGGCGCTGGACGATACCCGCGACATTAATGCGAACATGGTTCAGGCGCAGGAGACGCGGCGCATTATCGATCGCCTCTACGGGTACGGAGTTTCCCCCGTGTTGTGGCGTAAGATCAAGCCGAAGCTGTCTGCCGGGCGCGTGCAGTCCGTGGCGGTAGGGTTGCTGGTGGAGCGAGAAAAGGCGCGCATACGTTTCTGCGAGGCCCAGTACTGGGACCTGGTGGCCTCCTTCAAGACTCCCGCCGACGAAGTGTTCGAGGCCAACCTCGTGAGTCTCGGGGGGCAGCGCATCGCGGCGGGCAAGGACTTCGATGCCGACACCGGCAAGCTGAAGCGCGATGACGTGACACTGCTCAATGGGGCGGAGGCCCAGGCGCTCGTCAAGGCGATCGAGAGTGAGCCTTTCGAGATCCTGTCTGCGGAGGAAAAACCCTTCACGAAGAAACCCTCGCCACCGTTCCACACCTCGACGCTGCAGCAGGAGGGCAACCGCAAACTGCGTTTTGATGCCAAGCGCACTATGCGGGCTTCCCAGCGCCTGTATGAGAACGGGTACATCACCTACATGCGGACCGACTCGGTTGCCTTGAGCCAGGTGGCCATCGACATGACGCGCCAGGAGATCTCGGCCCAGTACGGCGACGAGTTCGTCCCCGAGGAGCCGCGTACTTATAAGAACAAGGTCAGCAACGCCCAGGAGGCGCACGAGGCCATCCGCCCGGCGGGGGACCGTATCGCACCCATCGAGGAGATTCGCAAGCAGCTCGGCCAGGACGAGGCGAAGGTCTACGAGCTGATCTGGAAGCGCACCATGGCCTCCCAGATGAGGGATGCCCGTGGGCGGCGCATGAGCTTGCGCGTGGGGAATGTCGGTGGCCCTGACGCGAAGCAGGCGATTTTCCAGGCTGGGGGCAACGTGATCGACTTCCCCGGCTTCCTGCGCGCCTACGTGGAGGGTGCTGACGATCCGAGCCAGGCCCTGGCGGATCAGGAGAAGATCCTGCCGGCGGTGGAGCAGGGGGACGGGATGACGCCCACGGATCTGACGGCGGAAGAACACAAGACCTCGCCTCCTGCGCGGTTGACCGAGGCCACACTGGTCAAGGCCCTTGAGGAGTCGGGCATCGGCCGCCCGAGTACTTACGCCTCGATCATCGACACCATCCAGCGCCGGGACTACACCTTCAAGAAGGGGTCGGCTCTGGTGCCCACCTTCACGGCCTTCGCCGTGACCAAGTTGCTACAGAACCACCTGACGCACCTGGTGGACCTTAGCTTTACCGTGGGGATGGAGAGTCGCTTAGACGCCATCGCCAAGGGCGATGAGAATCGAACCGACTACCTCAAGGAATTCTACTTCGGTACAAAGGAGACAGGCCTCAAGCCCCTGCTGGAAACGGGGGTAGCGGAGATCGATCCGCGTGTGGTTTGCACCCTGCCCGTCGGCATCGACGAGAAGCAGCGTGAGATTGTCCTGCGAGTGGGCCGCTATGGCCCCTTCCTGCAACGAGAGGACACCACCGCCACGGTGCCCGATCAGACCTGCCCGGACGAGATCAACGTGGAGTCCGCCACGCGTCTGCTGGCGGCCAGCGAGAAGGGCAAGGAGCCCCTCGGTGAGCACCCCGAGAGCGGTGAGCCCATCTTCCTGAAGTCCGGCCGCTATGGTCCTTACGTGCAGTTGGGCCTGCCGGATGACGACGCGGGGACCAAGCCCAAGATGGCCTCGCTCCTGAAGGACATGGAGCCGGAGAGTGTCGATCTGGATACGGCACTGCAGCTGCTGGCCCTGCCGCGCAAGGTCGGTGAGGACGCGAACAAGGTGGAGATCCTGGCCTTCAACGGCCGCTACGGTCCCTACATCAAGCGTGATGAGGACACCCGCAGCCTGACGCCCGAGGATGATCTCTTGACCCTGTCATTGGAGCGCGCACTCGCACTCCTGGCCCAGGAGCCCACCCGACGCAGCTACAGGACCAAGCCCAAGGAGATCAAGTCCTTCAAGGATGTGCCCGCCCTGGATGGGGGCACGATTCTGCTCCTGGAGGGCCGCTGGGGGCCCTACGTCACGGACGGTGTCGTGAATGCCTCTCTGCCCAAGGGCGCCAAGCCCGAGGACCTGGAGGAGGGGGATGCTCTGGATCTTCTGGAGCGTCAGCGAGAGCGCAAGGGCGGGCGACGGGCGAAGAAGAAAACCGCCAAGAAGAAGGCAGCGAAGAAACCAGCGGCCAAGAAGAAGGCAGCGAAGAAACCAGCGGCCAAGAAGAAGGCAGCGAAGAAGGCAGCGGCNCTGTCGGCGGAGCGTCCTCCAGCTGCCACACGATACGGTCGGTCACTGACAGGTACTTGCCCCAGCGCTCGTGGGCGGAGCGACGCGCCCAAGGCGGAGCCAGAGCTGTCGGAATCGGATGGGGAAGGGGTGGGTATCTCCGCGCCGATCTTATCTGCTCTTCGACAGGCCAGAGACTCTTCCCTGCACCCTCGCGCTACCGCGCCTTGGTGATCTTTAGCTTCTCGACCTTGGCTTGCTTCTTTACTGACTCTTCGCTTCGGGTGAGCGCGGTCGCGATTTTCTTAAGGCTCATGCCCTTGCCCGCCAAGAGTCGGAGTTTCCCAATCTCTGCCGGGGTCCAAGCCTGCCGGTGTCGTTCAAACTTTTTGGCCATGCTGTCTCTAAGTATCGGCGTTCAGAACTCGGACTCGCGGAAAGGAGCACCCTGCGAGCCAAGAGGATCGTCGTGTACCTTAGCAGCGCGCCGAAGTTCTCGTCGCGAAAATGCGTCGCACGTTCTCGCGCCGAGCAAGAATAGCCCGCTGCACTCCTCGAGGATCCATCAGCGACCTCTTCCATGCCGCACACCCAGTGAGCCCCTCAAGGGGGCGATCTGTCCAGCCTGCGGTTTCCGGTGCTTACGACCCGCGCATCGGCGTGCGCCACCACCTTCTTGGTCCCGCGCCTGTTTGACCTGCCGTTGGGCACCCTTTGCCGCTACTCGTCCGATCTCGGACTGGCGATGATCGCTGTCGTGGTTGCCGGCGTTCCCTAGGCGGAATTAAGGCCAGGCGCCCCTACACCTGCAAATCGGGGTTAGCGGATAGGCAACAAAGACGCCATCGACGTAACCCTCCTGTAGCGGAGGCGCTACTTCTTCATCTCGGCCAGCAGTTGGTCCACGGCCTTGTCCATGGCCTCCCCGCGCGGGCCCTTGAAGCGGATCTTGCCCTCGTGATCTAGGATGTAGATCGTCGGCCAGCCGTGCACGTTCCACAGGGTGGATATGGGACCGCTCGTTCCTTCGGGACCGTTCCAGAAGGAGCGCCAGGTGATGTTCTCTTCAAGAAGAACGTCCTGAAGTCCTTCAAGATCCTTGTCACTGTTCACGCCGATCAAGGCAAAGGGCTCGCCAGCGAGGCGTTTCACGAGCGACCGCTCGTGGGGGTACATGGCCACGCAGGGGCCTCACCAGTTGCCCCAGAAGTCGATCACCACCACCTTGCCGC
>LWDU01040530.1_pt1 | contig 24673 bp, 21 predicted proteins | sample 727161 | NCBI WGS metagenome assembly LWDU01 (sample SAMN04566230, study PRJNA314399) | hydrothermal vent metagenome | isolation source: deep sea hydrothermal plume seawater | place: Mexico: Gulf of California, Guaymas Basin | collected 2004-07-11
GCTCCGGGCGCTGTTTATTTGACCGGTCAAAGAACCCATCATCCTCTGTTGCGCACGTTTCGAGTGCTTGACGTTCTGAAACTCGATCGCAAGAAGATGAATGCCTATGTCCGACAGCGTCGACCTCGCTCGGTTGAAGTCAAAAAACGGGGTGTCGAACCCTTCGACCCCAACCAATTCCAACGTGGCCTTAAGAAGTTCTTGGGGGATGGCCCTCCTTTAGTCCTCATCGCCACTCGTATCGGCGAGAAACGACTGGTTATCGCCGCGGAGCGAGTGTTGGCGAGCGAGGACGACAACGAGGCGTAGCATGGGTCGCGTTTGACATCCCATGCAATCGCTGACGTTCGCGCCCCTTCTCCAACCGGCAATTCCGTCCCGACCCGCACCATTGCCAGCTCTGACGCACGATTGGCCCATTGCGACCGAATGGACCGATGTTGCTTTAGCGGTGGCTCCAGAGCAATCGCTGCTTACCCTTGCCGAACCCGACAATTCGCTCCGTTTGTACTTTTCAGATGGTCGTATCATGACACTGCTACGTCTGTTGTTGCTGCCTCGCAAAATGATGCTGGCGATAATGTTGGTCAGTGCTGTGGCCGTTTCCTATTTTTCAACCGATGGCAAATGGCAACAGTGGAAGGGTTGGGCAAGGTCGAAGGTGAGTCGAGCGAAAGACACGTCACAGCCAATCGATTGGTCGAAGTCGTTCGGTTCCAGCTCGTCGACCGAATCAGTGAAAGACTCCAAGGTCCCCACGGTGACGTCAACGGTTTCACTAAAGGACCTGCCGTCGGAATTGACCGGACCCAAGCACCAGTCCCTAGAGGATGTCGTGCGATTTGATCGATCGCCAAACTGGGTAACACAAACTTGGTCCCGCGTAACGACCGTCCTGGCCGAAGTTGAACTGGAAGGCCTTCGAGTCCCCCTCGTCACGGGAACCAAGTTGACAGACTTTGCCGGCTCAGCCACCTACTATTTCGACCGACAACACCGAGTTCAACGCATCGTACTGGAGGGAAGCTGCGGTGATACCGGCATGTTCGAACAGTTCGCCGAAGGGCCGCTCAAGCTAAAAAAACGGCCCACGCTTGCTGCGGGTCTCTACACCCACAGCTGGAACGGTACTGTCAAAAGTGCCCTAAAACTGTCGCATGCGCCAGTTGTCCGCAGTAATTCGCCATTCACCCGGTATGCGGTCTACATGGAAGTCAATCACCCGTCGAGTCGTTTTGGTATGAGCCCTGAAGGTCGCAATATGCTCAGACGCGATCGACAAACTTGGCGGTGGTAGGCGGTTGATTCACTAGTACTTGTCCCGAATACGCGGGATCGAAAGGCCTAGGACGGACCTCGCACGAAGAAAGGCCGATTACTCGGTCAGTTTCGTCGGCACTATTTTTTTACTGCCGACGAATCTCTCTTCTCCAGCTGCTCGACCCGGTCTAGCAGGGCCTCCACCAGAATTCTCAACGTTCTTACTTCATTGGTCAGTTGCGCCGTTGAATTCTCGTTGGCCGGTTGTTGAACAAGGGGCAGAGGCAATTCATTTGGCGGCGGTACGGCTTCCACTGGTTGCGGGGGCGGTACGGGACGCGGCAAAGCGTCGTTGAGTGCTCCATCGAGAACGCGTCCGAGGCGGCCCAATATCGGGCGCCGTCCACCTTCGCCAAGTTGGCGTTCCAGAACCCCATTGCCGCCATCAGCCGCTCGTGGCGGAAGCACCGTGGGATTTCTCACCGTCACGGCCGTTTCCTGCACCAGGTTGCCTAACACAAACTGCACCTGCACTCGGTCGCCCGGTCGATGGCGAGTGAGCACTCTTTCACAATCCTCTTTTGTCTTGACGGCTACCCGGTCAAGTTTGTGGATGATCGCATCGATGGGAATCCGAGGACCAGCACCTGTGGCGTCGAAGAGTACATCAACGACCATGACGCCGCCGGGATTACGGTTCGTTGACTTCAGTGTGACCAACTCAAGCCCGATCAACTGCGAGATTAGGTCACGAGTTGGTGGCATCGGCTGGCCGGGCAACGGCGCGGGGCCGGGGCGAACACCCAATGTCACCTCAACACGGTGTAATCGGTTTTTTCGCAGAAAATCTATCTTGACGGACCGGCCCGCCGGTCGCTCCCTCATCTCGGTCACCATCGCCTTCAAATCATTGACGATGTGTTCATCGATCGCCAGAATAATGTCTCCCGGCTGGATTCCCACCTTGTTGGCTGGCGAGCCGTCGACAACTCGCATGACCTCTGCGCCACGACCCAGGGCACTCTCGTCCGCCGTGACACCGAGGTATCCAGGTTGAATGTCTCGCCCCTGCGCCCATAGTGATGAGGTGTCGCTAAGGAGAGTTCCCAGTGAAAAAATGACTGCTAGAACGATGTACATTCTCATTGTCTTCTCCATTAAACTGTCCTCCTCAATACCCGCCCTTTTTGGGAGAATAGACACGTGTTTGTCGGACATCCTCTTGAGGAAGAAGGACTGTTGACGTTCCTCCTAACGGCATTTCCACCCGACGAGACCCACGTCTGGCGAGAGCGCCTGCTGGAGCAACGCCCCGGGGATGTCTGTGTGGCTCAACGAGTAGAAAATCGGTGGATTGCGGGAGTCCAGGCCCAAGACCTTGGTGGCCGCGCGGCATTGATCTGGCCGCCAGCTTGTGTTGAGAGCGACTATGACTGGCGGTCCCTTGGTGAACGCCTGTTCGCCGAGCTCCTCCAACAGAACATCCACTACACGCAGGCACTACTGCCGACAGATCGACCAGGGCCCTGGCGGTCCCTCATCGCTCTGGGCATGACGCAGCTGACGGTCATGGACTATATGGTCGCCACTGCCGGCGCTGCCCCACAGGGCGCCCCAGAGAATCTCAGGGACTCCGCCGTTGAGCCCCTCGTGCTGAATGGCGATGCGGCTGACGATTCCTTTCCCCGGCTCTGTCACATTGTAGGGGGGACCTATCGCCAAACGCTCGATTGTCCGGAGCTTAACGGCATCCGAGCGGTCGAAGATGTCGTTCGTGGCTACCAAACTTCGGCACCTCTGACCGCTTGGATTTTTCCCGACGGCAAACCCGCTGGTCCTGTGGCGCGAGAAACCGAGCATTTCGCCGGTGACGCCGCGGTGTTGTTACTGTCCGACCATCCTGATCACGACCAGACCGAGCTGACCTACATGGGCGTGCTTCCCGAATATCGAGGAAGAGGGTGGGGCCGCCGTCTTGTCAGCCACGCCATTGCGAACACTGTGAACATGGGACGGGGCAAAATTGTACTGGCGGTCGATCGCCGCAACGGGCCAGCGATCGAGCAATACCAGGCAGCCGGGTTCCAACGTTGGGCAAGCCGCGTCTGCCTGACACGACATCTTGATGAGGTGGACGGCTGATTAAAAAAACTAACAAACTTTTTCGCTCGGCCATATCCGATGGCCAAAGACACACATTTACGCAAACGATGATCAACAAGATACTTACAAGCACAACGACGGCGACTAGCGGCGGAGACGACGTCGGCCAAACAGGTTTTCCACACCGCCAACATGGCCCGTTTCAGAAGTTTTTCCTGCGTATTTTCCGCATCATCGCGGTGTCAAGTACGTCGATATACGTTTGTGATGCACCATTGGTTTGACAGCACTGCTAGCAGTCGTAAAATCGGCCCACTGACGTATGTTGTTCATGGATACCGAACGGACGGACGTGGTTGGTTCGGTGCAGGATCTTGAGAACACGCGCTGCGTTCGTTAGCGCTTTGAGTGGCCTGACCTCTAAGGAAGCTGCTCCCGACACTAATGGCGCGCGCGGTTTGCGCAGAGGATGCGGTAGGAATTGACGATCGTCGATAGGGAGATCGTGTCAGCGTTGCTGGATGCACTTGCTGGCAAGATCGGAAAAGAACGATTCGACTTGTGGTTCGGCGATGGATCGCTTTGGAACATTCAAGACTCGACCTTGCGGATTCGGGCGCGGGACGCGTTTCGCTTGGACCGGGTGCGCGGCTTTCGTCGTGACATCCAAGAGGTCTGTGAGATGGTCATCGGACGCTCCCTTGAGTTGTCCTTTGCCGTAGCCACTGATGACGAGGTGGGCAGTACCGCAGACCATTTCACCGCGAAACTCGCTACGAAGCAGGATGGCCCTCAGACGGCAACGGAAGTGTCGTCTCCAAACACTGTCCGTGCTGCGGAGAGATCGGCGAAGCTAAAGAGTGGCCGCAAGTACCGAGACCTGTCATCCATGGTGGTCGGCGATAGTAACCGAATGGCGGTAGCGTCGGCGGAACGCATCTTGCGCTGCCCGGGCGAAGCTTCTCCCTTCCTTCTCTATGGACCCAGCGGTAGTGGAAAAACTCACCTGCTAGACGCGATTCGCGGTGAGGCCCGACGTCGCGGCTTGCGGCGAGTCGTTCTCCAGACGGCGGAGCAGTTTACCTCGTCGTTTGTTGAAGCGATCCAGGGCTCGGGGTTACCCAGTTTTCGCAGCAAGTACCGCGACGTGTCAGTGTTGATTCTGGATGACGTGCAGTTCTTCGCTGGCAAACGAGCCACACTGGTTGAATTGCAACACACGCTGGACTCGTTGATACGAGATGGGCGGCAAATCGTACTCTCGTCTGACCGTCCACCTGCCCAGCTTTCGGCCATTCCTCAAGAACTGCGAACAAGGTTGGCAGGGGGGTTAGTCGCTGACATTTCGACTCCTGATTTTGCCATGCGTTGCGAGATGTTAGAACGGTCCACTTGCTCACTCGTCCTCTCCTCCAGCGTCAAGCGGCTGATTGCCGAATTGGCGACGGGAGATGCGCGACGACTCGCAGGTGCGGTCCATCGTCTGGAGGTGGCAAGCGAGGCTTATCACTGCGATGTGACGTTGGAATTTGCTGAGCGAATGTTACGTGATCTGTTTCAAGCACATCAACGGGTCATCGGCCTGCGAGACATTGAAGACGCGGTTTGCGAGGCGTTTGGGGTCGACAAGAATTGCCTTCGCTCCAGCCGACGTGACCGCGTCGCAACACATCCTCGTATGCTCGCGATGTGGTTGGCCCGCAAGCACACCCGTGCCGGTCTGGCAGAAATTGGGCGTTTTTTTGGCAAACGCAGCCATAGCACAGTGATCTCGGCCGATAAGAAGGTCCAATCGATGGTTGGCAGTGGCAGTTGCTTCGAAACGCTGCAGGGTCCCTGTCATGTGGAAGATGCGATCGCCCGCATCGAACGTCGGCTTCAAGCTAGTTAGCCCGCGAATTCGACGCCTTATCCCCCGTGACGGGACACGTCTTCGTGCCTCTCGGTAGGTTTCATGGCGTCATTGATGCAGGTATGATGGAGTTGAGCTGAAAATTGGCCCATCGAAGCTCATGTGCCTGCTACCTTTGAATCCCACCGATAACGTTGCCGTGACGCAATTCCGGTACCGACCCGTTCCCTAGGAGACCGCTTGATGTCCACTCCTTCGAAGCCTGCCACGGACACCTCACGCCGCACATTTCTGAAATCGTCCACAGCGGCAACGGTAGGCGCGTCGCTGGCCACGATCGCGACGTCACAGGCCGTTCATGCTCAGGGAAGTGATCTTCTCCGCATCGGACTGATCGGTTGCGGTGGACGAGGAACAGGGGCTGCCAAGAACGCGATGAATGCGGACCCGAAGTGCCAGTTGACGGTGATGGCCGATGCCTATGACGATCGCCTCAACAGGCAATCACGTCCAGCTCTCGAACGGGACAAGGGACTCGCATCAAAGATCAAGGTCACTGACGATACAAGCCATGTTGGGCTTGATGCGTACAAACGAGTGATGGATTCGAATGTCGACGTAGTGCTACTGTGCACGCCCCCGCAATTTCGCGATTGAAGCCGGCAAGCATGTCTTTTGCGAAAAGCCAGTCGCCGTCGATGCCCCAGGCGTGCGAAGTGTGATGGAGACATCGCAGATGGCAAAAGAAAAGAATTTGAGTTTGGTGTCGGGGCTATGCTGGCGGTACGACCGTGGAGTCAAAGCAACCATTGAACGAATCAAAGCGGGCATGATCGGCGACGTTGTCGCGATCCAGGAAAACTATCTTGCGAACACGCTCTGGTATCGCGGCCGTAAGCCAGAGTGGACCGACATGGATTATCAACTCCGCAACTGGCTTTACTACACTTGGTTATCTGGAGACCACATCGTCGAACAGCATATCCATAGCCTGGACAAGGCGGTCTGGCTGATGAACGACGAGCCGCCGGCTTCCGCGATAGGCCTCGGTGGGCGTCAGGTTCGCATCGAGCCTCGGTTCGGACACATCTTCGATCATTTCGCGGTCTGCTACGAGTGGGCTAACGGGGTCAAGACGTTTTCGTACACGCGCCAAATGGCAAAGTGCAAGAATGAAACGGAGGACTTCGTGATCGGTACCAAAGGCCGAGCCAAAGTTCTTGCCAATCAGATCGAGCCGACCGACGGTGACTCCTGGAAGTTCAGCGGCGCGAAGCCGAGCATGTACGATCTGGAGCATCAAGCGTTATTTGCCGGCATTCGCAGTGGTAAAATCCTCAACAACGGTCACTATATGTGCATCAGCACGATGGTGGCGATCATGGGTCGCGAAGCGTGCTACTCGGGTCAAAAAATCGAATGGGACAAGGCGTTGGCCAGCGAAGTAAGGTTGGGTCCCGAAACTATCGAACCTGGCCAAGCACTTGAATATTCCGTTGCAATGCCAGGCCGAACCAAACCCAGCTAATACGCGATTCGTACGAAGTAACATGCCATTTCTTGCGCCAAAGTCCGCTCGAGCTAGTCAAGGCTGGCCTGAACTGATTGTGATCGCCCCGCGGATCATCATCTATGGGTGGTTCATCGCCGTTACGTTGCCGCTCGCCGGTGACGAGCCGAGAAGTTCTCTCGAGCAACTTCGTCGAGTGACCATTGACCGCGACGATACTCGTTCGACCATCGATGGCCGCATTCTGTTCACGGGCGCCGAGGGAGGAATACTCCTTGAATCCCAAACCACACGGTACTGGTTGCTGCAAGCGAATGAGATCATCGCTCAAGATCGGCTCGATCAACCATTTCGAATTCCGAACCACAAGGAATTCACCGAACAGCTATTGCAGGAGTTCCCCGGATTCGAATCTTCCACGACAGCCAACTATGTCATTGTTCATAACACCACACGAGCGTACGCGGATTGGTGCGGCGGGTTGTACGAGCGGCTGCACCGAGCGTTTATCAACTATTGGAAAATCGTGTCTCCGGAATACCCGTTGGTCGCCTTGGTCTTTAAGAACCGAGCGGCCTATGAAGCGTATGCTGTCAAGGATATTGGCCCGTCAGCCAAATCGATGTTGGGTTATTTCAACATCCAAACCAACCGGGTCGTCATGTTCGACCTGACCGGAGTAGAAAATGCGACCGGTGGACAGCGAGTCACATCGGCAGATCAAGTGAACCGGATCCTGATTCAACCAGCCGCGGAACGCACTGTCGCGACAATCGTTCACGAAGCGACGCACCAGATCTCGTACAATTGCGGCCTGCAAACTCGTCTGGCCGGGAATCCGAAGTGGGTCAGCGAGGGGATGGCGATCTTCTTCGAGACGCCGGACCTCCGCAACCGTCGTGGTTGGTCGGGGATCGGCAAAGTTCACCGTCTGCACTTGGCCAACTTTCAACGTCGATCGCCAGGCAACGGAGTCATTCGCCGTATTGTGGCGGACGATCAGCCGTTCACCAGTAGTACCACGGCAGGGGTGGCCTATTCCCAAGCTTGGGCACTCACGTACTACCTGCAAAAGACGCAGAAGAAACAATACACGCAGTACATGAAGGGACTCTCCGAGATGCAACCGTTGGCCGAGGAAACGGCCGAAGAGCGACTGCAACGTTTCCAAACGGCATTCGGCGATATCGTCAAGTTGGAAAGTAACTTCGTCCCCTTCATGTTGAAGATTCGTTAGCCGGTTGTGTGTCTCCTACCCATCAATGTGTGGCATTGGGAATACTGGTGGAGCCGCACAAAACCCGAGGCTGGCGTCTGCGGCTCAAATCCCCAGGCATCACGTCGCTCTCTTTCTCCCCGACATCGCCACGCCCGCAATGATGGCGATGACGACAAAACAGGCTAAGCCGAGCAGCGTTAGTGACGCTTGCTTCTGTCGAGCACCTGAGTGAATGAGAACGAAGATTCGGTGCGCCATCGTCGTGATACCGGGAGGAGTCACCGCAAAAGTGGCAGAGTGTTCTCCCATCGTCAACGCCAAACTTAACAGCCAGGCGACGGCGAGGCCGCCACGCGTGAGCGGCCATCGAATAATCCACCAATGCTGCCAACGATTCAGGCCGTCCATGCTCGAAAGCTCAAGAATAGGCAGCGGGATCATCTTAGACATCAAGTAGACAATCGCCGTAACGATCGGTAGGCCGCGGAGAACGCCGACAACAACGGGCGCCGCAATTGAATGGTCGTACAGATCGTGCAAAAAGGGCAGGGCAGGGGAGTTGAAAACAGACACCAACGACAGACCGAGTAGTGGTCCTGGAATCACCATCAGAAAACCGTTGATCGACAGTACGAAACAGGCCGTGTATCGATTGCGATTCGCCAAGTGAACTAGGCAACATGCTAGCGCAATGGTGATCGTTGCGGCCACGATCCCGATCGATGTGGTCCAGAACATCTCGCTGCGAAATTCCGAAACACCGGCAGCCAAATTGTCACACAAGACTTGCACAGACCAACGCCGTTGTATATCGCCATCTACGAAATACACCGCTCGACCAGCGGCCAAGAGGAGACTTCCGATGGGCAAAATACTCAACATCAACAGAGGGGCGAGCACTGTGGTGATTGCGATCGCTCGCGGAGTTGCCGACAAACGCGTGCTGGCGGACGGAGCACCAGCCGAGATGGTCGGTTGTCCTCGCCAACCGTAGATACTGGTGGCCATACAAAGCGTGCACCAAAGAAACCAAGCTCCGATCATCGTTGCGGACGCCCGCCAATTCTCGGCCAGAGAATCGCCCATGGCAAAACCGAGATAGAGTTCGCGAGCGACCGTATCGATCATGTAAAGATCAGCGACGGTAAGTTCGGTTGCCACGACGACCGCTACAAATGCGAAACTGACAACAAGAGTGGGCGTCAATCGCGGGAATACGACGATCCACCAGGTTGAGATCGCACCCCGTTCCAATCGCGACAGATCTTGCAGCCGACGGTCCAGCCTTGATAGTCCAGCGAATGCAAATGCCGTGGACCAGGGCAGCGCGGCAACAAGATAGACCCAGACGGCCGCTCGCCACGACGTCAGCCAAGGTGTATGCGGCGTCTGAGCAACGGTGTACCAACCGAGCTTTCCAAACCCAGCCTCCCACGCGGCCGCTTGAACGTAGAGCGGAATGATAGCCATCGCAAGTAACATGGCAATGACTGTTGAGCGGCCCGGCCAATGGACACGCACCAACCAGGTCGCCCAATACGCACCGATAGGTGTCGCCAACGCGGCAACCGTCAAGGCAAGCTGAAGCGTGGTCTGTTGCCGTCCTTGAATCGCGTCGGATTGCAACAACGTGACCATCCACACTCCGACGATGCCACAGGCAACGGCAACGACGATTCGCAATACTTGGCGGTAGGTTGCGGCGAATTTCATGGAGCTTTGGAGTGCAGTGTCCGGTCGAGGGCGATCAAAACTGTTTGCGGCTATCCAACAGCAGTGTAACGGGGCCCCAGTTGATAAGACTTACGTCCATCATCGCACGAAATTGGCCCGTTGCCACTTCAACGTCACGTCCACGGGCCATATCGACGAACCGCTCGTACAAGCGTTCCGCTTCGGCTGGCTGAGCCGCCTTGGCAAAGCTGGGGCGCCGGCCCTTACGGCAGTCCCCGAGAATCGTGAACTGACTGACCGCTAAAAGTCCTCCGGCCACTTGCTCCAAAGAGAGGTTCATTTTCCCTTCGCTGTCCTCAAAAATCCGCAAGTCGACGATTTTTTCAGCCAACGCATCGGCGTCGGCGTCGGTGTCTCCGTCGGCTACACCGAGAAGAACGAGGACACCCTGCTCAATCGATCCCACGACTTTCCCATCGACCTTTACGTTTGCCTCTTTCACTCGTTGCACAACAGCACGCATTAGCTTCCTTCATCTTTTGAAACAAAGCGACATTATAAATGACAACCAGTCAAAGTCGAAAACGTGACAACGCATCCTCCGACAACTTATCGAGTCCGCGAGTCCGACGTACCTCTTTTACCTCATCCAGTATCTGTTCGATCACTTCGTAGTTGGCGCCGATCTTGCCCACTTGCATTAGCAGCGACCAGGCAATGATGCCGACGCCCGCCAATGCCGCCAGCCGATGAGGGAGTACCCAGCGAACCGAGTTTTCGAAGTTGGCGCTGGAGGGATCGGAAACCGCGCCCATCATTACAATAGCCAGAATACTGATCACGCCGACCACAGCCCAAGGCCACGCACCTCGCTTGAGGCGACGGCTCCGATCGGCAAGTTCTTCGTCCAGTGAGTAAGTGTCGACAACTTCCTTGCACCACCGCGATGTGCCAATGAAGTAGGTAATCGTAATACTATTGACCAACAGTGTGACCAGTGAGGCGGCTATTCCAAAAAGCACGTGAACTCGCACTTGGTCACGAATCGGAGTGTATGCGGCAGCTGCCGTTTGAAGGTCCTGTTCCAACTCTTCGACTTTGCCGGGCATAGCCAACAAGTCTTGCCTCGCCTCCGCCAACTCCCTACGTACAGCCACTACTCTCCGCGCCGTGGTCTGTAAGTCCCCAATACGAAAGCCGAGAAGAACATTGATCGCCAGAAGAGCAACCACGAACAGTGAAAGAGCAAAGAAAATACGAGCCAAGGGACAACCTCGTCAATTGTTCAGGGGACGGACAATCCAACATTGTCATTGCGAAAGCCCGTATCCTCAACCCGACACGGGACGATTATCATCCGAACGAGCGTTCGGTCGCCAATCGGGCGACTCATGCCAGCTCAACGTCGCAGTAGCGTCTCGCGAGTCTTGATCTGCGGCGAATCTTGCTTTTCGGCACCCTCGTTGTCAGCGTCATGCTCGTCATGGTTCACGCGACCGTGAAAGCCGCCGAGAAATTCACTCGCTGTTCGGATGCGATCTCGATTGTGATTGACGAAGCTACGGAAGTACATATGGTCTCCAAAGGCCAACAGCAAGACCAAGGCCAATTTGCTATAGGTCGAGACATTAGCCCACGGCTTGCGCCCCCACAGCTTGAGGGCAGTTCCGAATGACCTCTTGATTCTCAACCGCCCATTCTTCGTCTCAAAACTGTTCAGCTCATCGAGGACCAAGTGAGACATGAACCCCAAGAAGACGGCTCCCGCCTTGTACCACTGCAGCGGCAAGCTGTGGCAGGAGCAAATCATGAACCCCAGAATGGCGGCAATGCACCCCGCCGGGACGCTGTGCCACATACCGCGGTGCACTGTATAGTTCTTGAAGACGCGGGCGACACCGAATCGCATCACCAAATAGACACCGCCAGCGGCCACGATCATCTGCTCATGGCCAAGCCCCATGGCCGCGAATCGGTCCAACATCAAGATCGGGGTGACGGCAGCGGCCACGTTGGTGATTTCACGGACGGGAACGCCCGAATCGCTGTCGAGGTCGGGCAACATGCCGGCCAGACTGCACAGTCCGCCGCCGATCACGGCGCTGGTAATCGGCACGTTCATCGCAATGCCAACGGCGCCATAGACGACGCCCAAACAAGAGCTCGTTGTGATATGTGTGCGAAAACTCGGCATCGGCGTGGGTTCCCTCAACCAAAAAACAGTCATCCAACAGGGCGAGGAAATGTACCGGATTGCAAATTCGATGGCCATGCCAGTTGCCACCGCCGTTTCCAACAATGTGGCCGGTTGAACGAATGACAGAGGGAACGAGGATTGAAGTCCAGCCGGCAGCAGAACTGACCTTCGTACACCATGACCGGCTCGCTATACTACGTTGCCCACCACCCCTCGTCCGGGTGGATTAGCAAGTGTGGGCAGAACCCTGAATGGGCGGCTGAACGGAACTGCTTGATACCAGCCGTCGCGGCAACTGGTTTTGGAGATTTTCGCGGTGCAAACTTATGACATCATCATGCTGGCGGTCCTCCTCGGCATGACCATGTTTGGTGCTTGGAAGGGACTTGCATGGCAGATCGCGGCGACGTCCTCACTGGTTGTCAGCTATATCGTGGCCTTCAAGTTTCGGGATTCAGTGGCCGAAATGCTACCGCTCGACAAGCCATTGAGCGTCTTTGTCGCCATGTTAATCCTGTACCTGGGCACGTCGTTGGCCGTTTGGATGATTTTTCGTTATGTGAGTGAGATGATCAACAAGATCAAGCTCAAGGACTTTGATCGGCAGGCGGGAGCACTGCTCGGTTTAGCGACGGGTGTTTGTTTTTGTCTAGTGATCACGTTCTTCGCCATGAGTTTGTCCACGCATGCTCAACGTCGACAGATCTGCGATTCGCGTTCAGGCTTCTACATCACGCGAGTGATCGACAAAGTGCATACCATCATGCCGGACGAGATACATGAGGTGTTGGGACCATACCTCCATTCACTCGATCGAAAACTACGAGACGAACACGAAGACGAACAATCCGAAAATGGCGAACGATCACCCCTGCGTTTCGTGCGTGACAATCACGCGTCCGCGTCCAAAGAGGAAACACCGGGGCAGGGGGGCGATTCTGAGCCCGATGGAGGATTCAAAATCCGTTTTGGCGACACCGACTACGGCATTCGCTTTCCGTTCGGTAAAGAGAGTGAATAAAGTTTTTCTACTTCGCGACTTTGTGTCTTCGTGTGAGATGACAATTTGATGTCTCACCCGAAGATGCGAAGCCACTAAGGGTTCGCCGATCCGACCGCTTCTCGAATGTGGATTACCTGGTTGGGTTGGACGTCACGGACCACTTGAACAGTCCCAGAGACTGGCCAGTGCACCTCGACGCGGTCGATGGTTGAAGTGCCCAACCCGACATGTTGTTGGAGGGGATTTCCACCAAACGAGCCACCTGCGCCACACACGCGAACGACTTGGCGAAGTTCATCGCCGTCTCGCAGCCAAACATGAATAACCGCGCCCAATCCACAGCGGTTAGTGGCCACACCCTCCAGCTTGATTCCCAACCACTGATTGTCGAAGCCAGGGTTCTGAAAATAGGCATTGGCAAATGCGTCGCCAGCAAATGCGCCTCCCATCTCCTGAAACACGTCTTGATCACCGTCTCGGTCAAAGTCAGCGAACACCACTGCGTGTCCCTTTTGTAAATGGCCGAAGCCGCCGGAATAGGTCACGTTCTCGAAACGTTTACCGGCTACATTGCGATACATTAAATTGGGCACGAGAAAATCGAACCCCGGCGCTCCGGTGCCGAGCAAGAAGTCTAACCAGCCGTCGTTGTCGAGGTCGCCGAAGTTGGAACCCATCACGTCGGAAACTCTAGGTAACCCCATCTCATCCGTGACGCGGCGAAAGAAGCCGTGGCCGTCTCCTTCGTAAAGTTGGTCTCGATCGATGTCGGTAACCGGCTTGCCGAACGCATCGGCGGCGTACTTGTCCAAGTCCATCGTGTAAGAGCCGACGAAAAGATCCAACGCTCCATCATTGTTATAGTCCCAAAACCAAACCGGCAGGCTGTCAATCGGCTCGGTGACACCACGGTCTTCAGCCACATCCTCAAACGTGCCATCCCCTTGGTTGATATAGAGGCGGTTTAGGCCCTCGTAATTCGAAACATACAGGTCGGGATCACCGTCGTTGTCAATATCTCCCCAGATTACACCCTTCGGGCAACGCCGGTTCTCGACCCCAGCCTCACTCGCCACATCAACGAATCCGGCCTCGCCGTCATTGCGAAACAACTGACTGGCGTAGTGCTCATTGCCAACGTACAGGTCGACGTCACCGTCGAGGTCGTAGTCAGCCCAAGCGGCCGTCTGAGTCGGAAGCCCTTCGCCCAGCCCGACGTCGAACGCAACGTCCGTAAAACGCCCCTTTCCGTCGTTCTGTAGCAGCGAGTTCACGTGTCGCCCATTTTCGCCATGCCATGCGCCTCGCAGCACGTAGACATCCAGGTCACCGTCATTGTCGTAGTCGGCCTGCAGCATGTTCAGCCCACCCAGGATGCCGACCAAGTTGGCTGTCACCGTGTCATCGGTAAACGTGCCGTCGCCGTTGTTGCGAAAAAAACGAACCTGCGTCGTGTTGTCCCAAGAAGATGCGAGTAGGTCGAAGTCGCCGTCGCCGTCGAAATCATCGCCAATCGCACCACCGCTCAAGGAGACCGTGTCAATCTTGAGATCCGAGCCAATGTTGGCAAACTTCGGAAAGTCGGCTTTCGGGAATGGGGGGAGGAGGTGCTCTGGTGGCACGCTCTGCGGGTGCTTGCCGAGTATCATGGCACAGATGTTCAGCAGCCAGCGAGCTTTGTCATTCTCGGGATTGATTTCCAATACCTGCCCAAAAAGCTCAAAGGCCATTTGAGCGCCACGCACTTTCTCGTGCACGCCGGCTGGCCCAATGGGAAGGATGCAGCTCTCGCCATTGCGGCAGTCGACACAGTTTTCGTTTTCTGCAAGTCGGAGGTAAGCAACGGCCAGCGCGTAGAGACGTTCCGATCGCTCCAGTGCGTTCCGGTTCAAGTCGCTTCCAATGGCCAGCTGATTGGCTTCTTCCAGGTGTGCCAAGCCACTTTCGACCAGGCCAAGCCGCAGTTCGTGCTGCCCCAGTCGCTCAAATACCGTCAAGCGAAAATCGGGTTCATTCGCCCGAGGATCGGTTTCGAGCATGGCCTGCGCTATCTTCAACGCGCCGTCACCCAAATACGGGTCGGCCTCCTGCTGCTTCCGGTAGGATCGCAGGGCGACAATCATCCGGTCGTGAGCAGAAATCGGGGGCAGGTCCAACGCAAAGGGGTTGCCCTTTGGTTGCGCCTCCTCGGGTGTCGTTTTCTTGCCGCAACCCAATATGGTCGACAGTAGGCAAACGCCAAGAACAAAAAGAAGGGTGCCTCGTTTCATACGTGCCTGCTCTGGTCTGCACTCTATTCTATCGGCTGTGCTGCAACCGTAGTATCCTAGGCGTTCCTGAGGCCGTCAAGCGCGATCGGTTGTTTCGCACCGAGAGTGGGACACGCCGTGTCAAATGTCACGTTTCCCCGGGAATTACGGGGTCATTAACCGAACATAAGAAACATTATCGGACGTTGGGGATAGCCCTTAATTCGAGCCCGTACCCAACGCACGTCAACCATCATTCACCTCTGTCGTAGGCGGCAGTTCTTCGGTCGCCGGCGGCTCCGAATTGCTGTCGAGGAAAACGCCCATCTTGCGAAACTTCTGATAGCGTTCGTCGAGCAACTGATCCAACGGGAGAGCTTTTAGTTCCTGGAGTGTCTTCAACAGATAGGCTTTTAGACGGGCGGCCATTTGATGAAGATCGCGATGGGCGCCGCCCAGCGGCTCTGGAATCACGCTAGATGCGCCGACGTGAACCTCAATGCAGTTGCGGCCTTCTCGGCGTATGAGTGACTCTTCCAGAGAATCCCAGCACATCCCTCAGGACTGATGACCGAATAATAGGAATGTTCCAGCATCGCCACGCGGTCTCCAACGCCGATCCCCAACGCGCCGCCACTACCACCCTCGCCGATGACGACACAGATAATTGGTGTGGCCAAACGTGACATTTCGTACATGTTATCGGCGATCGCGTACGCCTGCCCGCGCTCCTCGGCACCAATTCCAGGATAGGCACCGGGTGTATCGATTAGGCAGATGACGGGCAATCCATATTTTGCCGCCAAATTCATCTTGGAGATCGCCTTTCGATACCCTTCGGGGTGGGCACAACCAAAATGACAAGCGCTGCGTTCCTTGTAGGTGCGACCCTTTTGGTGTCCCACAACGAGCACTTTATGCTCATCCAGTTTCGCAAAGCCGGTCAACATTGCTCGATCATCACCAAAATGACGATCTCCATGCAGCTCGACAAACTCGTCAAATGCGATGCCGAGATAATCTCTGTGTACGGTCGGTCTTTGTGACGGGCAACTCGAACGGTATTCCATGGCGTCAGGCTCGAGTAGATCTCGCGAATGGTCTCGTTCAGCTTGCGACGCAAGCGGCGGACCTCGTCCTGTGTTTCAGCCGTTGGGTCTTGTGACCGCAAATCGGCAATTTGAACCTGCAACTCATGAATCGGTTCTTCGAATTCAAATCCGGGTGCCAACGCGTCCATATTCGTATCGCTTGAAGCTCTGGAGATTAGAAAGGCGGTTGTCAGTTCGCCACGTCGAGTTTTTCGATCTTCTTAGGATTCTTCTTAAACAACCGGATCGAGTTAAATTCTTTGAGAAACTCCCACATCGAATTAGGACGATCCGCTGGCTTCTTTGCCATCGTACGTTTGATAAGCTCAGCCAGTTCAGGCGTTACGTTACTGTTGTGCGTTTGCACCGACGGCAGCCCACCTCTAATGTGCTTCTCCAGCAGTTCGTTCGGCGTCGTGCCGGTGTATGGCGGTTTGCCACATAGCAATTCGAACAGCACGCAGCCATAACTGTAGAGATCGCTACGAGCGTCAAGTCTCTTGCCGCGGATCTGTTCCGGCGACATGTAACTTCGAGTACCTCGAATGGCCCGTTTGAAGAAGCGAAAGCCGCCCATCTTCTCGGCGATCGTAAAGTCGATCAATTTGACGTCGCCCTGCTCACTGACCAGTAAATTATCTGGCTTGATGTCGCAATGCGCCCAACCACTTTCGTGCAGGTGGTAAAGCGCTTGTGCCGATTGTTCGACAATCTTCTTAACATAGAAGGCGTAACGATCCACTCCGGCGCGCAACGCCTGTTTCATGTTCTGCTCGGAATACAATTCCAACACCAAGTACGGCGTCTTATTGTCCAAGTTGAATTCGAAGATCCGAATCACGTTCGGGTGCTTGAGTTTATGAGCAACGTTGAATTCGTGTTTCAGATACGATAATTCCGTCTTGTCACTCCGCAGATCTTGGCGGAGGACTTTCAATGCGAATTTCTTGTTGTCCCCGTCTCGGATCGCTTCCCAGACTGCACAAGAACTCCCGACCCGAATAAGACGCGACAATCGATAGCGTCCAAGAAAGTCTCGTACCTTCGTCACAAGTGCTTTCCTCAATGGTTTGCGGAAAACGACTTGGCCGTATTCCCTCATACGCGGCCCAAAAAAACGCCGTTTCCCGTCAACGACATTTTAGCCGAACCAGGGTCGGCCGAGAACCCAGTCAGATAGGCGTGTTTTGGGCCAACAATTCCTCGTAAAGCTCTTTCAGGCGTCGAGTCATCGTCTGATGGCGAAAGGACTCGGTAAAGCGGCGGCGGCCCTCGCCCCCCATGCGTTGCCGGGCCACTGGATCATTGGCCAATCGAATCAATCCCAAGGCTAAACCTTCAACGTCGCATGGTTCAACCAACACGCCCGTTTCATCGGCAATCACCACTTCGCGAGCTCCGTCGATGTCGAAGCTGACGGCCGGCCTCCCCGAAATCAACGCCTGAGGCAATGCACGCGCTAGTCCCTCCCTCAGGCTGGTATGGACCAGAATATCCATGGCGCCAATCCAATGCGGAATCTCCTCGGGCGGCACCAAACCAACAAACAAGAAATGATCCGTTAGACCGTAGCGTGCGATCTGTTGTTCGAGTTTTTCACGAAGAATTCCGTCCCCGACTAACAGAAACTTGACATGAGGAGCTTTCTGGATCACGTCACGCGCTGCTTCAATCAAATACTCGTGCCCCTTGAGGTGAAACAGGCGAGCAATCTTGCCGACGACCACAGTCTGTTCGTTGACACCGAGTCGTCTGCGATATTCATCACGTCGAAGATCGGCTGCCAAAAACGGCTCCACGTCCATGCCACTGTAGATTGTCGTGAACTTTGACGAGGGAGCGACTCGCCCTTTCACCATCAGGTCGGTCATCGCATCGGCAACGCTGACCAAACGGTGACAGTTCCGGGCGGCAAACCACTCGCACCAGCGAAACAAGTGTCGAGCCATTGGACTCTGAAACGAATGAAATGGCGCGCCGTGGACCGTATGAACCACGGCACGAACGCCGAGGCGGGTGGCAGCTATTCGACCAAGCCACCCCCCCTTTGCACTGTGAGTGTGTACGACGTCGGGCCGATACTCGCGGAGAACTCTCTTCAATTCCCAGTAACTCGTTACGTCGCGCCAGGGGTGGATGTTTCTGCGTAGCGACTCGATGTAGCGAACAGGCAATCCCTCCCCCCTGCCCTGCGTCAACAAATCACCTTCGGGGCCCAAAGCTGGGCCGGTGATCAACAATACGTCGTCGCCGTACTCGCGAATCAAGTCCAGACAGTTGTAGAGTGTGTTTTCCTGGGCTCCGCCAACGATCATTCGAGTAATCACATGGGCGACGCGCATTGCGGTGAATTCCACTGAGAGGACGAAGAGGTTGCTGCGACTCGTTTCCCATTCTAATTGGTTGTCAGACCTCAGCTATCCATGGGAGGTTCAAGCTGACGTCAATATAAGGTGACAATTTGACTGGTAGTTACTCGTACCACACTTGCATGAGAAACAGGCCGAGAGATGGTGCGGTGGGACCGGCGGCTGCGCGGTCTTTTGCCGCCAATGCGTGGTCAATCCACCGTGGCGGTTCCTTCCCTTTGCCCACGTCGACTAAGCTGCCACAAATAATGCGTACCATGTTGTAAAGAAAGCCATCCGCGGTCACTTCCAGCAAGAGCCGCGGCGATGTTTCGCGGCGAATAATATCCAGTTTGTAGATCGTTCGCACGCTCGTCATTCGCGGGGCGCCTGCGGCTTGAAAGCTGGCGAAGTCATGACGCCCTACCAAATAGTGCGCCGACTCGACCATCGCGTCAACGTCTAGAGCTTTTGGAATGTGCCAAACATATTTCCGTTGGAAGATATCTCCGATCTCGACGTCTTCAATTTGGTAACGATAACGCTTTTTGGTGGCACTCGAGATTGCATGGAAATCGCTTGAGACATCCTCTACACATAAGATGCGAACGTCTAACGGTAATCGGAAGTTCACAGCCCGCTGAACGACCGCCGCCGAGTGGTTCCATGGAAAATCACAGCTTGCGACTTGCCCCAACGCATGGACGCCAGCATCGGTTCGACCACTGGCGACCACCGGTACTGCCTCACCCGTGTAGTCGCTGAACGCGTCCTCGATCGTTTCCTGAAGAGTCCGTTTATTGGGCTGTCGCTGCCACCCAGAGTACTCAGTGCCATCATAGGCAATCGTTAACTTAAGACGCCGAGTCATCGCTTAAACCGCGGCGTTTCGCGCAGCCAACAACTCCGCAATCTGCACGGCATTTGTGGCAGCTCCTTTTCGTAAGTTGTCGCTGACGCACCAGAATGCCAGTCCATTGTCACTGGACAAGTCCTCTCGAATTCGCCCGATGAACACAGCATCATCACCAGAACAACTCAGAGGCATTGGGTATTTCCCCGATGACAGATCATCCACGACCTTGATTCCGGGCGCGGCCTCGAATAACTCCGTGGCTTCCGCCACCGTCAACTTGCGCTCCGTTTCGACCAAAATACTCTCACTGTGGCAATTCGTGACTGGGACACGCACGCACGTGGGGCAAATCCGAATCGAAGAATCGTTAAAAATCTTGTGCGTCTCATGCACCATTTTCATTTCTTCCGAGGTATATCCTTCGTGCTTTGACGATCCGATCTGCGGAATGACGTTGAAGGCTAACGGATGAGCGAACGCTTGATACTGGTAGTCGTTTTCATCTAATGCGGCACGCGCCCCATTGGACAAGTCTCGTTCGCCCGCAACGCCCGCACCACTGGCCGCTTGGTAGGAACTGACAATCAAACGTCGAATCGTCGCTGCATCGTGCAGTGGTTTCATCGCGACCACCATCTGGGTCGTCGAGCAGTTCGGGCTGGCGATGACTCCCGCGTGATCGGCAACCGCCTGGGGGTTCACCTCAGGGACGATCAATGGCACCGTCGGGTCCATCCTCCAATAACCACTCTCATCGACGACTATCGCGCCTCGTTCCTTGGCCCAGGGCACGAATTCGGCTGACACCTCATCCGGAGTGCTGGCAATCACTAAATCCACTCCGTCAAATGCCTCCGGCCGAAGCTCTTCGACAGTGTGCATTTCACCGCAAAACGCAAGCTGAGTGCCAGCGGAACGCGACGACGCCAGGAATTTGATGCGTTTACAGGGGAACGATCGCTCCTCAAGCAACCGTCGCACGATACTCCCCACGGCGCCTGTCGCGCCGACCAACGCCAAACTTTCACTCACCTGACGATTCCTCGATGTTAGAAGGTCGATAGGAACACGCCCTATCGCGAATTGACCAGTATAAATGTAAGCCTGTTGTGCTTCCAAGGTGGCAGGAACTTGGAATTCACGAGCACGGCGTTCTTTCGCACGACTTCCAAGATGTGAGTCGGGTGGAATCGAGGCAGACGCCCGACCTTTTCTCGCACTGCAAATGACGTGAACCTCATGGACGCGGGGTGGATTGAACCTAAGGCCTGTTCGTCCATTTTTGCACCCACCGAGTTCCGGATTGGAACCACGAATCGACGGTGCTGGGTTCAAGAAAACAGAGGTTTAATGTGATCATGGCGATACCAAAAGTTGCCATACCAAGTGCGATACCGATTCCGCCGTGAATGAGCAGAGCCAGCCCCAACACCAACGGCCGAGACCACCTTGGCCAGATCAACGCACAATAGAACGTCTCCCAGAATACGGTGACTAACGCAAGGACGGCAAGCAGCCAGGGAACTCGACCCAAGAGTGTCATATCCAAAGACTGGTACTCGAAATTGGCTAACACGTTCCACATGGCCGACCCGTCCCACCACGACTCGCCGCGGACTTTCGCCAATCCACCGAACAAATAGATCACGCATAAATGACATTGAAGTAAGCGAGTCGCGACATTGCATGAGATCGTCGCTTTTCCTCGCGGGCTTGGCACGCTGTCATTTTTACGACGCGCCGCCAGATACGCATCGAGAGAATACGCGGCGCCACACGGCGCAATCATCAAGTACATTGTCAGCACAGCCAAGACTTGATCGAATCCAAACAGTGCACCCTGCAATCGATGACACATCGAGATTGTCAATAACCAGGCCAATACGCTGATGGGCCGAGTCCCCCAACCAACCGTGAAGAGAATGAAGACAGCTAGGATAAGGAATTGAATCGCCCAAAGCAGGCCCGGTGAATCGACGTACCAGAGAAAACTCCAAGTGAAACCCTGTTCGGCCATGGCCCGAGAAGTCGCCGAACTGATCCAGGCATTGGCTCCCAAAAAGGCTTCTAACTGAGTGCCCCAAATGATCTGGTTGTAGCAGAGCATCAAGCCCGTGATGACTCGCATTAAAGCGAGTGTGTAGACTGAACGAGACCGAAACCAAAACTGGTCCCAACCTCTCTGCATCTGCTCAAACCACGTGAGAGGACCATCGAGTCTGCGGCGAGTCATTGGCCGATCAGCCACCGTTCACCTCCCCCTGCCCTCTGCCAGACTTCGCCCGTTCATTTCCGCGATCGGAATCGACACGGCGATAAAGCTCCGGCGCGTCGATAGGTATCCGCCCCTGAAACATCTCGATGGTACTCGGAGGCCGATGTTCCCATCGTTCGAGAGTCACACGGCTGGCACCGTATTTCTCGGTTAGGTGTCGGATCATCGATGCCTCACGCTGCTTGAAAATCTGGCGGGACCGCTTCCATCCGACCACTAATTCCGCAGGAGCGTCGACCGGTTCCTCGTAACCCGGATAGGCCCCGTTGAAGTGTTCGCTAAGCATGAAATAACGATGGTACATGAGGCGCGGGAATCGTTGATCGGTGTCGGGCAACCGAACGATGATGGGTTGGCGACCGTCGGTAAACTCGAGTACCGCATAGAGAAGGAAGTTTGAACCAGGATTCGGCGCGAAAAACGCATAACCATGGTTCAAGAAGAGGGCATCGTCGTAGGGCTGAAATACCCATCCAACCTGGTCCATGAATGGCGACCGCATCACAGGGGAGCTGGTCGTTGCCAGTTGTAGCGGAGGCACGACAACAGCCAGCAAGTGAAAAACGAGGCCAGCCGTGACGAGGCGACGGACCGGCAATCGCCAAACATCGTTTTCGGAAGAAACGCGCGAGTTCATGCTTCTTCTTATCGGCGGCACGCTAAATAGCCGACCGCATTTGCTCCAAGAAAAACAAAACGGCCCCTGCGGCGGCGAGATAGTGCACAGGGACCGTAATGATTTTTAGGCCTGGTTCGATCAGGCTAAGCTTGTCGGTAACGTTGACTTAGCGAGCCGAGGCCACATTGATTTTCGAATCAGAAAACTCGAACGCGAGTGCCTTTTTTTCGCCCGCGTTCACCGTAACCGTCCTGAATTGTTCGACCGGCACACCATTGCGCTGGACAACAACACGCACCTGATAGTCACGCCAGGCATCACCCTTTTTCAACGACTTGGTGCGGAAGATCCGCACATTACCCTTGGCTTTTGTCTTCGAACCACCAAGGAAAACTTCCGCATCGTGGGGAACGTTGAGCGTCAAAACCGTCTCCAACTCACGCACGAGCTGAAAAGACAGCTTCGTCTCTTGACCCGCGGTGACTCGGACGGTCTTTGTCTCACTGACAGTTTCCCCGTCCACAATTCCCTCGACGCGAACTTCGTAGGTGTAATTAAAATCCGCTTCTAGATCGCGAGAAACGAATCGACGGTGGGTTCCCACGCTGGACGTCGCTTTTCCGTTGACGAAGACCCGAGCATCCTCGGGAACGACAACCTCCAAGACAGCCATGCTCCCTTCACCCTCGCCCGCTTCGTCACTCGGGTTTGGCAGGTCGCCGTCGTTTTCTTCATCGTCTTCATCGTCTTCACCATCGCCCGGTGCAAACGGCTTTTCATAATCGTAATAGACTCCGTGATGGTGCCCAGTACTGCCTCCCGAACATGCTGACCAGGAGCCACCTGAACTTCCCCATCCACCGTGCGAGCCCCACGATCGTGCCTGGTAGCCGTACGAGCCACCACAGCTGTGGTGCCCATGCAGGTTGGGATAGGGCGGGAGAATTCTGTGCACAAGATGGGACACACCATGGAGCAATCCACCGTGCGAACCATGACTGCCATGTAAGCCGTGTAAAGCCCAACCGCCGCTGCTCCCCCAACCGCCATGACTGCCGTGCGAACTCCATGAGCCGCCCGCGGAACTCCAGCCGTGCGAACCCCAATCAGCTTGGGCCGCTTGAGGAGCGGTCATTGCCAAGACGGCACCAAGTACAAGAATGCTTCTCATCTTTGTTCCTTCACCTTCGCGTACGATTTGCAAGTACACAGTCTGCCGAGCTTATTCAGCGTCAGCATACTAAGCGTAGCATGCAATTCAAGCAGTTAGGGCAAAATTTTCGGATCAGGAAGCTTAGAGAAACTTAGGGAGTGCGGCGAGATCCGGCAGCGGATCGAGGGATGGCCCTAATTCGCGACTCCCATCTTCACATCATCAAACCAGATCTGCCCGGTCGCTCCAAACAGACCCAACCTGACCAGCCCCTCACGTGCGGCCGGTGGCACGCGGGAGGTCCGCTCAATCGTCCGCCAGTCGCTGGTGCCCGCAAATCGCCCCAGCGAAATGTGATTGATGATTTTGCGTTCTTTATCGAAGAAAGTGATCACAGCAGATGGATAGTCGTCTCGCAATCCCTTGTCGTCGACGTTGTCGGTTTTTACGTCCACGGAAAACAGCAGTTTCTTTACATGGCGACCGTCGACAGAAAACCCCTGCAGCAAATGGCCAGCTCGCCCCAGGTCCTCGTTCTTTATGGTAATGCAGTGCCCTTTCCTGGCCTGTTGATCATCCAACTCGACTTGCCGCTGATAGTACCAACCGTCGATAAATCCATTTGGGAGCGTTGGCAGTTCAAAGTCTCCATTGATGGCGACGGGGTTCTTTGGGTCGGGTTTCACCGCTCTTTGATCTTCAGCCGCCCCCGTCATTGGTACGAAGAGCGTCGGACGAAGTGCTTCACGGATCAGCTTTCCGTCCTGTTTCCGCATGATATAGAGCGTTTGTTGGTATCGTTCACCAACCGGGACAACAAGGATGCCGCCATCTCGCAACTGGTCAACCAGCGGCGTTGGGATTTTCTCTGGTGAGCAGGTGACGATGATTTTGTCAAACGGGGCATGCTCCTCCCAACCGAGAAACCCGTCTCCAACCTTGGTAATAATATTTCGATACTTGAGACGCCGCAACGTTGACGCCGCCCGGCGTCCGAGCGATTCGACGATTTCGATGCTGTAAACCTCTTTCGCCAACGGGCTCAGCACGGCGGCTTGGTAGCCACTTCCAGTGCCGATTTCCAGGACTCGATCGGTAGGTTTCACGTCCAACGTCTGCGTCATGAAGGCGACAATGAATGGCGACGAGATCGTTTGGCGATCTCCAATCGGGACCGCCATGTCGAAGTATGCCTGACTGCGAAAGCGAGGGGGCATGAATTCATGTCGCCGCGTGTCTCGTATTGACTGCAAGACGCGTTCAT
>LWDU01042034.1_pt1 | contig 24665 bp, 29 predicted proteins | sample 727161 | NCBI WGS metagenome assembly LWDU01 (sample SAMN04566230, study PRJNA314399) | hydrothermal vent metagenome | isolation source: deep sea hydrothermal plume seawater | place: Mexico: Gulf of California, Guaymas Basin | collected 2004-07-11
GCAAGCCATCCATTAAACACAGCTTTTCAAGCGTTTGTCTAAACCGCCAAAAGGTTGAATGATCTGGGACGGATTCTGCAATATCAAGCCCCGTCCACACAACAGATACCTTGCCGCTACACGGCCGACCTATCAACCCTTTACGCCGTAGACCAATAACGAAACCGTTGGACGTGGGCATAGGCGCTATTAATGCCTTGTTAACGGTAGGGCGAGGGCAGCGTTTAGGCTTGTTCGCGGGCAGTGGCGTGGGTAAAAGTGTCCTCTTGGGTATGATGACCCGTTATACCAATGCCGATGTCATTGTTGTTGGTCTGATTGGTGAGCGTGGGCGTGAAGTGAATGAATTCGTTAGAAAAACATTAGGCGCTGAAGGCATGGCACGAGCAGTTGTTGTCGCCACGCCAGCGGATCATCCGCCCTTGATGCGTATGCACGGAGCAATGTTGGCTACCAGTATTGCTGAGTATTTTCGTGACCAGGGTAAAAATGTTTTATTGTTAATGGATTCCTTAACGCGCTATGCGCAAGCGCAGCGAGAAATTGCGTTAGCCATTAATGAGCCGCCGGCAACAAAAGGTTATCCGCCCTCTGTGTTTAGTAAGTTGCCAAGTTTAGTTGAGCGTGCGGGTAATTCAGATGAAGGTGATGGTTCGATCACGGCATTTTATACCGTGTTAACAGAAGGTGATGATTCAAACGACCCCATTGCCGATGCCAGTCGAGCCATCCTTGACGGTCATATTCATTTGTCTCGGTCGTTAGCGGAGGCAGGACACTTCCCTGCCATCGATATGGAAGCATCCGTCAGTCGCTTGATGATAGAGGTTACACCAGAAGAGCATCAAGATATGGCGCGAGAGTTTAGAAAAATCAATTCAACCTATCCAACAAAATGCTGACTTGATAAATGTTGGCGCCTATCAATCAGGTTCCAATGTGGCGGTTGATCAAGCGGTTGATATGCATGAATCAATGTTAAACTTCTTACAACAACGATTGACTGAGGCGGTAGATTTTGACGAAAGTATTGAAGGTCTGCGAGATGTATTGGCGCAAGGTAAATCTGTCGCAGTTGCAACGGGTGTATAAGTGGGCAGCATGGTAAAAAAGTCAAAAAGGTTCGAGCCAGTTAAAGAAATGGCCAAGCACAAAGAAACCGCAGCCGTGGTTAGAATGAACCAGTCGGCTGTAGAACAGCAAGAATCGCTAGACCAGCTTGAAAAATTAAGGGGTTATAGAGACGAGTACTTAGTTCAGTTTAAATTGAAAGGACAAAACGGCATGTCTGCATCGAGGCTGCAAGAGTACCAAACCTTTGTGCAAAAATTGGATTGTGCGATAGAAGAGCAAATCAAAACGGTTCAAAGCGTGAAAATCAAAGTGGATGAGCACAAAAAAGCCTTCAAAAAGACCAACAGCCGCAAAAAAGTGGTTGAAAAACTCATTGAGAAATCTAAACAACAAGAAATGATTGTTGAAGGGCGCAAAGAGCAAAACGAAGCCGATGACAGGGTTTTTAAAGGGTCAACTTTCGATTAAGCAAGTTGATATAAAGTGCTTAGTCAACACGACGGGCATTTTTATTTTTTTTCTAGCGACTCCTGTCCTATAATGCACCCATGAATATTTCAGAGTTGTTAGAGCAAGGCGTTAATTTGATGCTGCTTGGGATGGGAATGGTTTTTTTCATCTTAGGCTTGTTGGTTGTTATTATTAAGGGAGTATCAACCTTAATTTTGAAGTATGAACCGGCTGTAGAACACTCAGTTAACCCACCGGGTTCTAATCGTATAAATGACGACATCGTTGCAGCCATCTCGATTGCTGTCGAACGTTTCCGCTCCAAATAAAATAAATATTATGACGAATCCATTAAAAATTACAGACGTCGTTTTGCGCGACGCACACCAATCTCTTTTTGCCACACGTTTACGCATTGAGGATATGTTACCCATCGCTGAAAAGTTGGATAAGATTGGTTATTGGTCGCTCGAAACATGGGGTGGCGCAACGTTTGATTCTTGTATTCGTTATTTGGGTGAAGATCCTTGGGAGCGTTTGCGTTTATTAAAAGCAGCGATGCCTAATACGCAACAGCAAATGTTGCTACGTGGCCAAAACTTGTTGGGCTATCGGCATTATGCGGATGATGTAGTGCGTAAATTTGTCGAACGTGCTGCCGAAAATGGCATGGACGTTTTCCGTATATTCGACGCAATGAACGACGTTCGTAACCTTGAAACCGCCATTAAAGCAACGATTGAAGTGGGTAAACACGCGCAAGGTACTATTTCATATACGCAGAGCCCCGTTCATACCCTAGAAGGTTGGGTTGATATGGGTAAAAAGCTCGAAGATGCTGGTTGTCACTCGATTGCCATTAAAGACATGGCAGGCTTGCTAAGACCGTATGACGCAGCTGAATTGGTTAAACGTTTAAAAGCAGAATGTGACGTGCCGATTGCATTGCATTGTCATGCAACAACCGGCATGAGTGTCGCAACCTGTCTAAAAGCGGTGGATGCGGGTCTTGATATGCTGGATACCGCGATTTCGTCGATGAGCATGACCTACGGGCATTCACCGACAGAGACGTTTATTGCTATGTTGGAAGGCACCGAGCGTGCGACAGGGCTTGATATTGAAGCGGTCGAAGAAATTGCGGCTTACTTTAGAGAAGTTCGTCCTAAATATGCAGAGTTTGAAGGTTCTTTAAAAGGGGTTGATTCAAGAATTCTTATCGCACAAGTACCAGGCGGCATGTTAACGAACCTTGAAAGTCAGCTAAAACAACAAAATGCGGGCGACAAAATTGATGAAGTATTAGCAGAGATTCCAATTGTTCGTAAAGACCTCGGTTACTTGCCACTCGTCACGCCAACCTCACAAATTGTTGGCACCCAAGCGGTTATGAACGTGTTAATGGGTGAGCGATATAAATCCATCAGCAAAGAAACAGCGGGTGTATTAAAAGGTGAGTACGGCGAAACGCCAGCGGCTGTAGATGCGGAATTGCAAACACGTGTTTTAGACGGTGCAGAGGCTATCACCTGTCGTCCAGCTGATTTAATTGATGATGAGTTGGATGTTTTAATTACTGATCTAGAGGCCAAAGCGAAAGAGGGTGGCTTGCAGTTGGCCGAACAAAGCATTGATGACGTTCTAACCTATGCTTTATTCCCACAAGTGGGTTTGGACTTCATTAAAAACAGGCATAATCCAGATGCGTTTGAACCGGTACCAACGGGCTTAAAAACAGTCAGTGCTGCTGACGCGGGTCCTGAGACATACGATGTTGAAGTAAAAGGAAAGGTGTATAGCGTAACGGTTGGAGCCAGTGGCTCAATTGATAATATCGCGCCAGCTGGGAATGCGGCGCCGTCGTTATCGTCTATACCCGCTCAATCTGCTCCGTCTGGCGTATTTTGTCAGAACGATCCGTTATTGTCGCCAATGGCCGGCAATATCATACGTATTGGTGTCGCTGCGGGTGACGACGTGCACGAAGGTGACGTGGTGATTATTCTAGAAGCGATGAAAATGGAAACTGAAATTCGGGCGCATATTGAAGGCCAAATCTCAGATGTTTTCGTAAAAGAAGGTGAGTCTATTCCTGCAGGCGCACCCCTCATTTTAATTTGTTAGGTTGAGATAATGGACAGCGGCGTATTACAAATTTGGCAATCCACCGGCATTGCTAACTTCGAATGGGGCAACGTGTTGATGATAGGCATTGGCTTGTTATTGATTTATTTAGCGATTGCAAAAAAGTTTGAACCGTTATTATTATTGCCGATTGGCTTTGGCGGTATTTTGGCGAATATCCCTATTGCCGGTATGAGCGGCCCTGATGGGTTGCTAGGTATTTTGTACCATATGGGCGTCGATACCGGCTTGTTTCCACTGCTAATTTTTATGGGCGTTGGTGCACTAACCGACTTTGGCGCGCTTATCGCCATGCCCAGTTTATTGGTACTTGGGGCGGCGGCTCAATTTGGAATTTTTGCCACATTACTCGGTGCTTTGGCGATGAACATGATTCCTGGCATGGAATTTAGTTTAGCAGACGCCTCTGCGATTGCGATTATTGGGGGTGCGGATGGCCCCACGGCCATTTTCTTGGCGTCAAAATTAGCGCCGGACTTACTGGGTGCTATCGCGGTAGCTGCATATTCTTACATGGCGTTAGTGCCGCTTATTCAGCCGCCTATTATGCGTGCCTTAACCACCGAGGCGGAGCGCAAAGTTGAGATGAAACACCTTCGGCACGTTACCAAGAAGGAAAGGATTATCTTCCCATTAATTATTTTGACCGTGGTGATATTGTTTTTACCCGCATCAGCGCCGCTTATTGGCATGTTAGCGTTTGGTAATTTAATGCGCGAAAGTGGCGTGGTCGACCGTTTAAGCTCCACGGCGCAAAATGAGTTAATCAACATTGTGACGATTTTTCTCGGCCTGGCGATTGGTTCGAAACTGTCTGCTGACAAATTCTTAACGGCTGAAACGTTAGGTATTCTAGTTTTGGGTATGGCTGCGTTTTCAATCGGTACAGCCGGCGGTGTCCTGATGGGCAAGGTGATGCATAAAGTTACCGGCGGTAAGGTTAACCCATTGATTGGTGCGGCGGGTGTATCAGCGGTACCAATGGCAGCGCGTGTGGTTAATAAAGTTGGTTTGGAAGCTAACCCGAATAACTTTTTATTAATGCACGCAATGGGGCCGAATGTGGCGGGTGTGATTGGCTCTGCAGTCGCGGCAGGTGTTTTGTTGGCAATTGCAGGTTAGTTAACCGTTAAAGCTTGTTCGAGCGGTTGTCTTTATTGCTTAATTTGAAGGTGATGCTTTTGTTTCTACCTGCCTCTTTGGCTTGGTAAAGTGCCGTGTCGGCTTGTTTGAAAAGCTCAATATCATTGAGTGAGTCACCAGAAAGGGCAGCAATACCCGCGCTGACAGTAATAACGTGTTTCACGTCTGATTTTATGTGCTTAATCTCGAGTGACTTGATGCTTAAGCGTATTTTTTCGGCGACCTGATACGCACCAAAGATGTCAGTGGATGGCAATAAGACGACAAACTCTTCCCCTCCAAAACGTCCTGAAAAATCGGTGCTTCGCGGAAGCGATTCCGAGATTACTTGGGCAATGCGTTTTAAAACGACATCACCTAGATCATGACCATAATAGTCGTTGTATTGTTTAAAGGAATCCACGTCTAACATAATCAAGGCCAATGGCTTGGTGGACCTTTTAGCGGTATTAATTTCGTCGATGAGACGTTCCTCATAGGCGCGGCGGTTTGCTATTTTAGTCAGCGGGTCTGTTTCGCTTAGTTTTTTATAGCGCGCCCTTGCTTCTTCAAGTTCATGGGTTTGTTCGATTAGTCGACGTTCGCTTTCTTTACGTTGACTGAGATCTCGAATAATTAAATTAAACCGGTGGTCTCCAAATACACCAGTGTCTGTCATGGCTAGCTCTGTACAGGTATTAAGTAAGAGTCCTTGTGTATAGCATCATCTTCAATGTATGCGTTTGTGTCTTCACCACCTTGTTTGGCGTTGGCACCTAAGGTGACTAAGTGGTTAAAACTTATCGTTAATAATGTCGGCTTCTTTGTAGCCAAATAGCAATGAGGCGCCCTTATTGAAAGCAGTAATGACGCCATCATCATTCATAACGACAATGGCATCTATTGCAGAGCTAATTAGCGAGTCATGCACGGTTGTTTTATGGGTTAATAATACGTCGCCAATTTTTATTCCCTTGAGCAGCAGGCTGATTAAAATGACAGCAAATAGACCCAGCATGAGGGTTAGAGCGAACGATATTTGTTGCTTGCTCTTAATGTCTATTTGAAGGCCACCGGTAATGCGGGCATTTTCATTTTCAACCATGGTTATAATATCGGAGACAATAGCCCGCATGGGTACTTGGTTTGGAATAGCTTGTTCAAACAATAATGTGGCAGCGGTGTCCTTATCGTCTTCAATTAGAAGGTTAATGACTTTATGTTGGTTGATTGAATTGGCGGTAGTGAGGTTATATAGTTCACCTAGCGCCTTAACTTGCGGGGGTGTTAATGGCAGTGCTTTTAATGCATCTCGGTTGCGTCTAAAAAAAGCGCCTTGTCTGTTCATTTGTATATTTAACTCATCCAATATAAAGGCGTCTTTCTCATTAAGCATGGTTAGTAAGAGGTAAGAACGAGCCCGAAGGTTTTGGGATATTGCATTGATTAACGTGCTTTTTTGCTGCATGGTGGTGATTGATTGCGACGACTTTTTTTGCAGTTCGGTGGATTGCAGTTGAATGTAATATAATGCCGCGCCAACAAGCAAGCAGAATGCAAAAAGAGCAAGTACATACAGACTTTTATTTGTTCTAACCATTTAAATTGCCAAACTTTTTAATCAATGTCATTAGTTAAGAATAGCAGAGAACCTTAATGTTACCGTCAAAAAATGATAAATAGACAACTATCCGTTGCGCCCATGATGGATTGGACAGACAGGCATTGCCGTTATTTGCACCGTTTGTTGTCACCCCATGCCCTGCTGTATACCGAAATGGTAACGACAGGTGCTCTGTTGCATGGCGATAAACAACGTTTCTTGATGTTCGATGAATTTGAGCAACCGCTTGCATTGCAAATTGGTGGTAGCAATCCGTCAGAGATGGCTCAATGTGCAGAATTTGCGCAGCAAGAAGGCTATCAAGAGGTCAATATTAATGTCGGTTGCCCGAGTGATCGTGTGCAAAATGGCGGTATTGGCGCATGTTTAATGTCTGAGCCGCAATTAGTTGCACAATGCGTTAGCGAAATGCGAGACAAGGTTGATATACCCATCACGGTTAAAACGCGTATTGGCATAGATGATTTTGATTCGGTAGAGTTTTTATTAAATTTTGTCGATACGGTATCTAAAGCCGGTTGCGAGATCTTCATCATTCACGCGCGTAAAGCGATATTGAAGGGGCTGTCTCCAAAAGAAAACAGAACCGTCCCGCCGCTTAACTATGACCGAGCGTATTTAATTAAGCGTGAATTTCCGCATTTATCGGTTGTTGTTAATGGAGGTGTTAAAGCAGTTGAGGATATTAAGCAACACTGGAATAAGCTAGACGGTGTGATGATTGGGCGAGAGGCTTATCACAACCCTTTCTTTTTGGCGAAAATTGAACAGCAATTGTTCAATGAGGGTGCGCTAGATAGAGAGGCGGTATTGCACGAATTTATACGCTATGTAGATAGGCAGTTGACAATGGGTGTTTCTTTGCAACATATGACGCGGCATATTCTTGGCTTGTTTGCAGGGCAGCCGGGTGGAAAATATTGGCGGCGATACCTAAGTGAGAACGCGCGACATAAAAATGCGGGGTCAGACGTATTGCTGGCGGCACTTGAAGAAATGGCGCCTCATCAAGCCAATTTAGTGGCGTCCAATTAACGATATAGCGGTATACTTGGCTAAATTTTAAGCACAAGAAAATGATGGAAAAATTCTACAAAGGCATAATTTCAAACATTGGTGAAGACGTGAATCGCCAAGGGCTTGTTGATACGCCAAAGCGTGCGGCAAAGGCGATGTCATTTTTAACCAGCGGTTATCAACAATCGTTAGGTGAGATAGTGAATGGTGCTATTTTTGATTCCAATGCGGATGATATGGTGATTGTGAAAAACATAGAGTTGTATTCTATGTGTGAGCATCATTTACTGCCGTTTATTGGCAAATGCCACGTGGCTTATTTGCCGAATGGTAAAGTGCTTGGCTTGTCTAAAGTGGCAAGAATTGTTGATATGTTTGCACGACGTTTACAAATTCAAGAACAATTGACGACGCAAATTGCAGACTCCCTTTTAGAAGTAACCGGTGCTAAAGGTGTGGCAGTTGTCGTTGAGGCGAAACACCTATGCATGATGATGCGAGGTGTCGAAAAACAAAATTCACAAATGACGACCTCAAGCATGTTGGGACAGTTCCGCAAAAATTCAGAAACACGCGCAGAGTTTTTAAGCCTACTCAAAATGGCTTAACTCAGTTTAATTGACCGTTTAAATGAAAAAGACAGCTGTATTATTGGTTAATTTAGGCACGCCAGAGGCACCGACAGAAGACGCTGTCCGTGAGTATTTACGCGAGTTTTTATGGGACCCACGTGTGGTGCAAATTCCGCACTTTATTTGGTGGTTTATTCTTAATTTAGTTGTTTTAAGAAAGCGCCCTGCAGAATCGGCCAAAGCATACCAAAAAGTGTGGACAGATGAAGGCTCACCGTTGATGGTTTTTTCTAAACGCATCCATCATGCTTTGCAAACGAAAGCAGATCACGAACAAAAGGGGCGCTATAAATTCGTACTGGCCATGCGTTATGGCAAACCATCCATTGCATCGATGATGGCAGAAATCAAAGAATATGAGCCAGACAATATTATATTTTTACCCTTGTACCCACAATTTGCGACATCCAGTACTGGAACCGCTTGGTATGCATTTCGGCGTTCATATGCGCGTTGGGAAAATGCGCCAAGCAGTAAAACAATTTTGGATTACCACGATAATGATGCCTACATTACGGCGTTGGCGAGTAGTGTAAAACAACATTGGGCGAACAACGGTCAAGCAGAATGTTTGCTTCTCTCGTTTCATGGGGTGCCAGAAAGAACCATTAGGCAAGGTGATCCGTACTTGAGCCATTGCACTAAAACAACCGAACTGTTGGTTGCAAAATTAGGCTTGGAGCCGTTGCAATGGCGCTTAGTATTTCAATCGCGATTTGGTAAGGCAAAGTGGATACAGCCGTATTGCGTTGATGTATTGCACGAACTGGCTGAAGAAGGCATCAAAAGCATTGATGTCATTTGCCCGGGATTCGCTGCGGATTGTTTGGAAACGCTAGAAGAAATTGCATTGCAAAATCGTGAGGTTTTTCTACAAGCAGGTGGTGAAAGCTATCGTTATATTCAAGCGTTAAATGATAACGTTGAGCATATTGATGCGCTTTATTCGTTAGTAGAGGACAATGATACTGAAACGCTGGTTATTGAGGAGGAGTCATAATGGCAAGTTTTTTTGGTGAAGGATCGGATTGTCCCTTTTGTAAAATGATGCGAAGTATGGCGTTTAGTGGCATTGGCGCAGCTATTGGTGGCGGCATAGGCAGCTTGCTTGATTTACAAAAAGTTGACGTTTGGATGTGTGCCTTAGGCGGCGCGTTTGTGATGGTTTTTCTTGTGATGAAAAAATTGGAAAAATCATGAAGTTTGCATTGTTGACATTATTGATTCTATTCGCAAACGGTTGCTCAGAAGAGCAGCAAAATAAGATTTCTCGTTTGGGTGTGAGTTGGTTGGAAGGCGATTATAAGGTCACTTTTATTGAAGGCTCTTATAAAAAAGAATGGGCCGTTAAAGAGAGCAAAGTAACGTCTGACCCTCAAAAAGGTTATTACTTTTTTTGGGTGAAAAAAGACGGTAAAAGTAAGTATGTTCAGGTTCCTATTGCGCGCACGATTATAGAAGAGATATAGCTCGAGTCATGTGTGAATTACTGGGGATGAGCGCTAATGTGCCAACGGATATTTGCTTTAGTTTCAGCGGGCTTATTAAACGAGGCGGTGAAACAGGGTCACATAAAGATGGTTGGGGTATCGCGTTTTATGAAGGGAAGGGCTACCGCTCTTTTCACGACCCAATTGCCAGTGCTGATTCTGAAGTGGCCAAATTCATCCAGCAATACTCAATCAAAAGTACGCAAGTTATTTGTCATATAAGAAAGGCCAATAGAGGACGTGTTTGCCTTGAGAATACGCACCCTTTTTCACGTGAGTTATGGGGGCAAGTGTGGTCATTTGCACATAATGGCCAGTTGAAAGGCATTAAAAAGAAGCCGCTGAACGGTTATTTACCCATTGGCACAACAGACAGCGAATATGCCTTTTGTTGGATGCTTGGGCGTCTTCGCGCAGAATTTTCAAATAAGCCGACGAGTAAAGTAAAACTTAGAAAATTAATCCAGACACTCTATACAGAAATAGCGCAGCTTGGAGTGTTTAATGTCCTTATGGGCGATGCAGATAATTTGTACACGTACTGCACGACTAAACTGTCGTGGTTAACCCGTCAAGCACCCTTTGTAGAAGCAAAACTGTTGGACGCGGATATCTGCGTGGATTTTAAGAAAGAAACGTCCAGTACCGATGTGGTCACGGTAATAGCGACGGAACCATTAACGTCTAACGAAGAATGGACGAAAATGGTGGCAGGCGAATTTAGTGTTTTTTGTCTCGGTAAAAAAGAGTTTACAGGTTTTGGCTAGTCGCCAAAAAACATCTGATAGGTTTGGCTGAATTGCTCTTTAACCTCAGCACAAACGGGAATAATAACGCCATACGGCATATCTAAACCGTCCCATACAGGGTCGTCTGGCGACATGGATTCGCGAATAGAGTCATCGCTTGAGGTGTCAGCGTGAGCCAATTGGTTAGCGAGATAAATAATATTTGTTTCATCTTGATGGCTGGTCGCAAGTGTAGGTTGATGGTGGAAGGCGGCAGCGAATTGAATGGACTCAGGTATTTTCCACATGCCTAATAAGGCGCCGCCGAGTTCAGCGTGGTTAAACCCTAGGGTTGACGTTTCTGCTTCAATTTCACTGATGTCGTCAGCTTTAACCGTTAATGAAGCTGCACGGGCTAAGTCAGGTGCTTTCATGTAAATAATTAAGCGACCTATGTCGTGCAATAAACCGCTAATAAAGACAGAGGAAAGTTGGCGTTTCTTAGGATGGTTTTCTATTGAGAAACTAATCACCACGTAGAATCCAGTCTATGACATGATGTCAAGCTGTGCTTAGGCGCGAATATGTATCCTCGTCAATCAGTTAAATCGACTATGGCTAAGTCTAAAACCAAAGCAAAAACGTCAAAAAGAAAACCCTCTAGGCGAAATAAACAAAAACAAGCAGCAGGTTTCATAAAACGAAGCGTTATTAAGCTAAGCTTATTATTCGTCGCCGTGTTGGTTGCATATGTTCTGTATTTAGACAATACCGTTCGCACTCAATTTGAAGGCAAGCGTTGGGCATTACCTGCACACGTTTTCGCCAATCCTGTTGAAATATATCAAGGCCTCCCGCTTTCATTCGAACAATTTGAAACATTACTGGTCGATTTACATTACCAAAGATCAACACAGTTTGATTCTGCTGGTAAATACTATCGTTCCGGTCATGCTTACACCGTTAAAACCCGTGCGTTTGATTTTTTTGATGGTAAAGAGCCGTCTAAAACAGTCAAAATATATTTTAGTAACGGCCGCGTTTCAGTAATAAAAAACACGCATACCGGCGCAACTGTGCCATTGCTGCGGCTAGACCCTGTGCAAGTTGGCAGTTTTTATCCCAGCCACAAAGAGGACAGAGTGCTAGTAAAGATTGACGAGGTCCCCCATACGTTAATTGATGGCTTAATCGCCATTGAGGACCGTGATTTTTACCACCATTATGGTGTATCGATTAAAGCGATATTGCGTGCGGCGTGGGCGAATTTAAAAGCAGGGGGTGTTGTACAAGGCGGAAGTACCCTGACGCAACAGCTAATTAAAAACTTTTATTTAACATCTGAACGTAGCCTCTGGCGAAAGATAAAAGAAGCCATGATGGCGCTTATTATTGAGGCGCGATACGAGAAAGATGAAATATTAGAAGCCTATATAAACGAAGTATTTTTAGGCCAAGATGGTGAGCGTTCAATTCATGGTTTTGGAATGGCCAGCGTGTTTTATTTCAATAAGCCGTTGCGTGAGTTAAAACCGCACCAAACTGCGTTACTTGTTGGCTTGGTTAAAGGGCCGTCTTATTATGATCCAAGGCGTCATCCTAAACGCGCAGTAACACGAAGGAACCTTGTGTTAGATGAAATGGCGCGCTTGCAACTGTTACCCGATCAACAAAGAAAGATTGCGAAACGGTTTGGCGCAGATATATCACCGTTTAAACAAATAAAAAGCTCACGTTTCCCTGCTTTTTTGGATTTGGTTAAACGCCAATTAAGTCGTGATTATAAGGACGAAGACTTACGCTCAGATGGGTTAAATATTTTCTCAACCCTAGATTACAACATCCAAACGACGGCTGAGTCCTTGTTTAAACGCAAATTGGGTGCCCTAAATAAACAGTACAGTATTGAGAAAGGTAAGTTACAAGGCGCAATGGTTATTACGCGCCGTGAAGGTGGAGAAATCGTAGCCGTTATCGGTGATAGGAACCCAATGTTTAATGGCTTTAATCGTGCGCTAGATGCGATTAGGCCAATAGGGTCGTTAGTTAAACCTGCTGTGTATTTAACGGCGCTTTCGCAACCTTCAGCTTTTACGCTAATGACGCCTATTGATGATAGCGCCATTACGCTAAAACAAAGCTCAGGCGAACGTTGGGCACCAAAGAATTATGACAAAATTGAGCATGGCCTCGTGCCTTTGCATACTGCACTGTCGCATTCTTATAATCTGGCCACGGTTCGATTGGGGATGGACATTAAAGTGTCGAACGTCAAACGTACGTTGGAGAATTTGGGAGTCAGGCGCCCAATTAAACCTTACCCCTCTATTTTATTAGGTGCGTTAGCGTTATCACCAATTGAGGTAGCGCAAATGTATCAAACATTGGCCGGCGATGGTTTCTTTACGCATTTACGTTCCATTCAGTCCGTCACCTCAAATGACCATTCCGCTTTGCAACGTTATGCTTTAAATGTGCGTCAAGTAGCTGATCCGTCGGCTGTGTACTTACTCAATACAGTGCTGCAAGAAGTGATGAGAGAGGGTACTGGCCGCTCAGCGTATCGACACATGTCGCCAGATTTTAATATAGCAGGTAAAACGGGTACAACCGATGAATTAAGGGACAGTTGGTTTGCGGGCTTTAGCGGTGATTATTTAGCCGTTGTTTGGCTAGGGCGAGATGATAATAAACCGTCAAAACTAACCGGTGCTAGTGGCGCTTTGCAGGTTTGGTCGAGTGTCATGGCTGAAATTTCCAGACAACCATTGTTGCTAACTCAACCAGAAAATGTAGAGTTTAGCTGGGTTGATTCTCAAGGTTTTCGAGCCAATGAATTTTGTACGAATGCTGTACAATATCCGTTTATAAAAGGTTCGTCCCCTGTGGATTACTCACCTTGTGTTGGGGCCGTTGGGAGGACGTTAGAACGTGCGGGTCATTGGTTTGATGGTTTACTTAAAGGTAGATAAGAAAATATGAAGTTACTCGCCGTTCTTACGATTCTGTTAACGATGTCTGCGTGTGCCGATTTATCTATGTACAACCAAGTTCCTGCGCCAATAGGGCGTTCAGGCCAAGCGACATCGTACCCATCTGAAACAAATCAGGGTGTTAAAACCTATCCGATTGATGAGCAAATTGTTCAAGATGACAACTATGCTTCTCCAAGCGATGTGCCAACCGGCGTACAAAACCCTGCCGTGATAGCACTGTTAGACAGTGCGTACCAACAAAGTGAAAGTGGTCAGTTAGATATTGCGGCGTCAAAGTTGGAACGTGCGGTCCGTATTGATCCCAAAGACGCTCAGGTATGGCATGCATTGGCTGCCATACGTTATCAACAAAATAAACATGCCTTAGCCATCAGTCTAGCTAAAAAATCGAACCTGCTCTCGGCAACGAATAAGAACTTACAACGCAGTAACTGGATGTTAATAGCGGCTTGCCATGAAAAATTAGGCCATGCGGATCCTGCTGAGCGCGCTAGGGCTAATGCAAGTAGGTTGTTTTAATATGACGTCGTCAACGAGTGTTTATTCTGTTGATAAATTAATAGAGCAAGCTCGCCAGTTGGCAGCGGATTTCAAAAAAATGACGGGCAAACCATTACCCGGTGTAAGTAATGAGATTGCTGAGCACGATGCAGCAAAATTTTTAAGGCTAGAGTTGAGCGAGGATCGCTCCGATGGTTACGATGCGACGCGTGAATTGGGCGTTGGCCCTAAAAAGGTACAAATCAAAGCGCGTACTATTTTTAACGACAATTATCGCGGACAGCGGCTTGGCCAGTTGAAATTAGATAAGGACTGGGATTCGGTGGTGCTCGTTTTGATGAATGAAGATTATCAGGCCTTTGAAATTTATGAGGCTACACGGGATGATATTTTTGATAACCTCAAAGATAATTCAAGTCGAATGAAGCGGGGCGCAATGTCGGTTGCTAAATTTCGAAATATCGCCACCTTGGTGTGGACAAAAGAAGATGGTTTAGACACGTCTGCGTGGCGTGAATAAGCCGGTACATTAAATTTAACGGACATTTCTTTGCACGATCTTGATTCTATATTCGGTTCCAATGGCGAACTGGTTAAACACATTGATGGTTTTCAGCCCCGTGAAGGGCAGCTGTCGATGGCGCGTGCCATTGAGACAGCTATAGAGCAAACAACCCATTTAGTCGCAGAAGCTGGCACGGGAACGGGTAAAACCTTTGCCTACCTCATTACTGCTATTTTATCGGGCAAAAAGACCATCATTTCCACGGGCACACGTAACCTTCAAGATCAGATTTTTGAAAAAGATTTTCCAATTATACGTGATGCCTTGAAAGTACCAGTGCAAGGCGCAGTTTTAAAAGGTAGATCAAATTACTTGTGTCTGTACCGTCTGGAGCAAGCGCAAATGCAAACAGCGGGGTTTGATAAAGAACTAGCGGCTGACCTTAGGGAAATCGACGAGTGGTCAAATCATACAACGGACGGTGATATTGCAGAAGTGACGAGTGTTGCTGAAGACTCTTTTGTTTGGCAACAGGTGACATCGACAGCGGATAATTGTTTGGGTCAGGACTGCCCGATAATCTCGGAATGCTACCCGTTGCTAGCCCGTAAAAAAGCGCAAGAAGTGGATGTGTTGATTGTTAATCACCACCTACTGTGTGCCGATTGGTCGTTAAAAGACGACGGTTTTGGTCAGCTATTGCCCGATGCGGAGTTGATTATCATTGATGAAGCGCATCAACTGATTGATACCGCGTCACGATTTTTAGGAATATCCATCAGCGCGCGACAAATTTTCACGTTGTTGGCAGATATTAGTTCAGAACAATTAAAAATTGCGTCAGATATGCCCGCCTTACTAGATTTAACGCATGTTATCAGTGAAGACATACGAGAAATGCGTAAATTATTACCTGAACAGTCTGTTAAAGGTTCTTGGGATGAACTTGAGCAATTAAAGGGTTTTTCGCACGCATTGGATTGCTTGCTTGATCGGATACAACAGCTATTTAATGTGCTGACGGACGTCGCCGTGCGTTCTAAAGGTTTAGAGTCTTGTTGGAAGCGCTGTGAAGAATTGCTGCTGCGCTTAAAGTCATTTTCGAATCAAGATCAACTTGACTGGATTCAATGGTTTGAAACCTTTAACCGGACCTTTACCTTTTACCGAACACCGCTCGATATTTCAAAAGCATTTGCCAGTTTTGCATTTGCAAGCGAGGCGAGTTGGGTGTTTACATCGGCTACGTTATCCGTCGGCGGTAAGTTTGATTTCTTTACTCAACGACTTGGCTTGCAAGACGCCGAAACAGGTATGTGGGAAAGCCCTTTTGATTTTGTACACCAGTCACTGATGTACGTGCCCAACGGACTGCCTGAACCCAGGGATTATAGCTACACCGCGACGATGATTGAGAAAATCATCCCGGTGTTGGATGCCAGCGACGGCCGTGCTTTTATTTTGTTCACCAGCCATAAAGCGTTGCAGGAAGCAGCGAATATTTTATTGGCAGAGACCACGTTTAATCTATTGGTTCAAGGTGATCTGCCCAAGCAACAAATGTTGGAGGCGTTTAGACGCACTGACCGAGCGGTGTTACTAGGGACAGCCAGCTTTTGGGAAGGCGTTGATGTGCGTGGCGAGGCTTTATCTTGCGTTATTATCGATAAATTGCCATTTGCCTCGCCGGGTGATCCCGTCACCAAAGCACGTCTTGCCTACATGACGGCGAACGGGCAATCGCCATTTTCTGATTTTCAACTGCCGTCTGCCGCGCTGACATTAAAACAAGGTGTTGGGCGATTGATTCGTGATGTAGATGATAAAGGGGTACTCGTTTTATGCGACCCGCGTTTATCCAGTAAAGGTTACGGAAAGGTGTTTATTCAGTCGTTACCGGCAATGCCAATTACGCAAGAATTATCGGATGTGAATAGGTTTTTTCAACGTATTAATCATAAAAAATCCAAGGTCAAAAAATCGGCATGAAAATTTTAGCGATTGAAACGGCAACAGAGGCCTGTTCAGCTGCATTGCTCATTGATAATGACGTGATAGAGCGGTTCCAAGTTGCCCCGCGTGAGCACGGTAATTTAATACTCTCGATGGTTGACGGGTTGTTACTTGAGGCAGGGTTGACGTTACAACAGCTAGATGCCTTGGCATTTGGTCGCGGGCCCGGTTCATTTACTGGCGTGAGAATGGCCACAGGTGTCATTCAAGGTTTAGCGTTTGCAACTGAACTTCCCGTTGCACCTGTGTCTACGCTCTTGGCGTTGGCGCAACAAGTGAAAGGGCTAGATGGGCAAACCGTTTATGCGGCGCTAGATGCAAGAATGAGTGAAGTGTATTGGTGCGAATATGTGATTGAAAAAGGTGCCTTGATTGCAGTATCAGACGAAGTGGTTATTGCGCCAGCAGATATCTGCGTTAAACAAGGAAAAAAGGCAATAGGTGTTGGCCACGGTTGGGCAACGTATGAAACGATACTACGTGAGCAAGTACAGGCTGAACAACTTGTTTTACAAGCGGATGGTTTGCCAAGGGCAAAAGAAGTAGCACTGTTGGCTGTACAGATGGTTGAAAACAAACAAACGGTGAGTGCGGAAAATGCATTGCCGGTGTATTTGCGCGATAATGTCGCGAAGAAAAAAGCACAGCAAACAACATGACACAATATTTCAATATTCATCCAGAGGACCCGCAGCCACGTTTAATAAAACAAACGGTTGACATTATTCGCCGGGGTGGGGTTATCGCTTACCCAACTGACTCCTCTTACGCTCTAGCGTGTCATTTAGGTGATAAGCAGGCGGTTGATCGTATTCGCCAAATTCGCCGTATTGACGATAAGCACAACTTTACCTTGGTATGCCGCGATTTAACCGAAATTGCATCGTACGCACAGGTCAATAACGACACCTATCGCTTATTAAAATCGTTGACCCCGGGCGCGTTTACCTTTGTGTTGAAAGCGACCAAGGAAGTGCCGCGTCGTTTACAACATCCTAAACGCAAAACGGTGGGTATTCGCGTGCCTGATAATGTGGTGGCGCAACGAATTCTTGAAGAATTGGGTGAGCCGATGTTGACCAGCACACTGATTTTGCCGGACGAATCAGAAGCGATAGCCGATGCGTATGACATTAACGATCAAATTGGTAACTTGTTGGACCTCGTGGTGGACAGTGGCGTTATTCCGTATCAACCTACGACCGTTGTGGTTTGGGATAATGACTTCCCGGAAATCGTTCGCCAAGGTAAGGGCGAAGCAAATTTCATTGCGCAAAAGGACGATAATTAATGCCGATGGACGAGCTGACCTTAGTCGGTCGTATAGCGGTATGGATATTACCGGTCATTTTTGCGATAACCGTTCACGAAGTGGCGCACGGTTGGGTGGCCAGTAAACTGGGCGATAATACAGCCAAGAGCTTAGGGCGCTTAACCTTGAACCCCATTAGCCACATGGATTTAATCGGTACGGTGATTGTGCCAGCTGTTTTATTGTTGTTAGGTGGCTTTATGTTTGGCTGGGCAAAACCAGTCCCAGTTAATTGGAATAATTTAAAAAACCCAAAACGCGATATGGTGTACGTGGCGATTGCAGGCCCATTGGCTAATTTATTGATGGCGCTTGCTTGGGGTGGTTTAATGAAAATAGGCTTTATGCTGGGAAGCAATAATGAGTTTATTTCTATGCCGCTTATTTATATGGGTTACGCTGGCATTTTTATAAATTCAGTATTAATGATGTTGAATTTATTGCCGTTGTTACCATTGGATGGGGGGCGTGTGTTAGCAGGTTTATTACCCAATAAATTAAGTTATCAATTTAGTAAGCTTGAGCGACTGGGCTTTCCAATTTTAGTCGTTATAATCGCAATGGGTTGGCTATCTAAAATATTAGGGCCGCCGGTTTATTTTTTACAAACCAGTATTTTTAAAATATTTGGTATTTAGGAGGAAGAGTGAATTCAGAAGTTCCAGCGCAGTACCGTCGTGTACTTTCAGGCATGCGGCCGACAGGTCAGTTGCATTTAGGGCATTACCACGGGGTATTGAAAAATTGGGTTGAGTTGCAACAAGAATACAAGTGCTATTTCTTTGTTGCAGACTGGCATGCGCTGACCACGCATTATGAAAATCCATCTATTATTGCCGAGAGCACGTGGGATATGGTGATAGATTGGTTGGCTGCGGGTGTGGATCATGGTTTGGCCGATTTGTTTATTCAATCCAGTATTCCAGAGCACGCTGAATTGCATTTGTTGCTTTCAATGATGACGCCAATCGGCTGGTTAGAGCGGGTGCCCAGCTATAAAGACCAACAAGAAAAGCTAAAAGAAATGGATTTAGCGACCTACGGGTTTTTAGGGTATCCGTTATTGCAAAGCGCCGATATTTTGATGTACAAGGCGGGCTTAGTGCCAGTGGGTGCCGACCAAGTTGCTCACGTTGAATTGACTAGAGAAGTGGCTAGACGTTTTAATTATTTATATGGTCGCGAGCCAGACTTCGAACAAAAAGCTGAAGCTGCGATTAAGAAAATGGGCAAAAAGAACGCAAAAATATTCAATAAATTACGCACGGCTTACCAAGAAAGTGGCGACCAGGAAGCCTTAGGTGTTGCACGTGCTTTATTGGAAGCGCAACAAAACATTACCGTTGGGGACAAAGAACGGTTGTTTGGCTATTTAGAAGGCAGTGGTCGAGTTATTTTGCCAGAGCCACAGGCGCTATTAACGAAAGCATCAAAAATGCCGGGTTTAGACGGCCAAAAAATGTCCAAATCTTATAACAACACCATTGCACTACGCGATGCGCCGGAAGACGTTGAAAAGAAGCTGAGAACCATGCCAACGGATCCAGCGCGTGTGCGACGTACCGACCCAGGTGACCCTGCAAAATGTCCAGTATGGCAGTTCCATGAAGTGTATTCAGATGACGGAGTTCGCGACTGGGTGAAAGAAGGCTGTACAACCGCCGGAATTGGTTGTATTGATTGCAAGCAACCCGTGATTGAAGCGGTTTTGCGCGAGTTGAAACCGATGCAAGAGCGCGCACGTGAATACTCAGAGAAGCCCGAATTAGTGCGGTCAATTATTCATGAAGGTAACGAGAAAGCCCGTGATGTAGCCAAAGAGACGCTTGAGGAAGTAAAAGCAGCCATGAGTATGAACTTGCTTTAGCTCGTTGCAATTAACTTAAGGAAACAACATGTCAGAATTTCAAGATGTCACCATCATTAAAAAAGCGAATGTTTACTTTGATGGAAAGGTGGTTAGCAGAACCGTCAAATTTGCCGATGGTACGGCCAAAACCTTGGGCTTTATGATGCCAGGTGAGTATAGCTTTGACACCGAGGTAGCAGAAGTAATGGAAATTATGGCGGGGGAGCTGGATGTTTTATTACCCGGTTCAACGGAGTGGCTAGCTGTTAAAGGCGGCGAGTCATTTGACCTGCCGAGTCATTCATGTTTTCAGCTGAAAATCCGTCAAGGTACCGATTACTGTTGTTCTTTTATTGGCTGAACGGCAAGGCAATTAGCAAATAATTGCTAGCACAGTCTATACTCCAAAGATTACTTCTATAGCGAGAAAGACATGAGCAATTACCAAAAACCAAGGCGTACGAAGATTATGGCAACATTGGGGCCTGCAACAGACGACCCCAAAATTTTAGAGGAGCTGATTAAAGCAGGCGTTGATGTAGTCCGTCTTAATTTCTCTCATGGCGATGCGGATGATCAAAGGAATCGCGCTAACATGGTGCGTGCAGCTTCGAAAAAGTTCGATCGACACGTTGGGATTTTGGCAGATTTACAGGGCCCAAAGATTCGTATTGCTCGGTTTAAAAGCGATAAGGTAACGCTTGAAGAAGGTGCGCCGTTCATTATTGATGTCAATTTGGATGCGAACATTGGTGATATTAATCAGGTGGGTTGTGAATATAAAGAATTAGCTAAGGACGTTTGCGCCGGTAATAGACTGTTATTGGACGACGGACGGATTGTGTTGGATGTCGAATCGGTCGAAGGGTCAAAAATTAACTGTACGGTTGTTGTCGCGGGTTTATTGTCAAACAATAAAGGCATTAACCTACAGGGCGGTGGCTTATCAGCCAGAGCCCTGACAGAGAAAGATAAAGCCGACATTATTACCGCCGCTGAAATTGGCGTGGACTTCGTGGCTGTCTCGTTCCCAAGAAATGCGGCTGATATGCATGAAGCCAGAGCATTAGTTGAAGCGGCGGGGAGTCAGGCGCACTTGGTAGCGAAAATAGAGCGCGCTGAAGCGTTAGAGGTGTTAGAAGAAATTGTGGATGCTTCAGATATTGTCATGGTTGCACGTGGAGACTTGGGCGTTGAAATTGGCGATGCAAATTTACCGCCGGTACAAAAAAGTTTGATTAGATTAGCGCGAGATAGAAACACAGCGGTTATCACGGCAACGCAAATGATGGAATCGATGATTGAGAACCCAATTCCAACTAGGGCGGAAGTATTCGATGTTGCCAATGCGGTTGCAGATGGTACCGATGCAGTGATGTTGTCCGCTGAGACATCTGTCGGCAAATACCCGGTCAAAACAGTGGAAGCGATGGGGCGGATTTGTGAACAGACCGAGCGGCAACCAAGAACAATTCGTTCTAGGCACAGAATGGGTAAAGAATTCGCGCGAATTGATGAGGCCATAGCGTTGTCGGCTATGTATGTAGCAAACCATACCAATATTCAGGCAATAGCGGCGTTTACAGAAACAGGCTCAACGCCGATGAGAATGTCGAGAATTAGCTCAGGGATTCCAATTTTTGCAATGGTGCCTGATGAAGCTATTTGCCGTCGCGTAACCATGTACCGTGGTGTAACGCCGATCCTTATGAACATTCCGCAGAGTAGTTCAATGGATATTAACCGCGCTGCGATGGCAAAATTAAAAAAGCTTAAGATTGTCAGTGAAGATGATTTAGTGATTATTACGACAGGCGAATTGACGGGTCATTATGGTGGAACGAATACACTAAAAATTATGCAGGTTGAGTGAGTTACACGGCGTTTAGCGTTAGGGTGTTGTGATAGACTAAATGTCATATTTTGATATATTTATCTGAACAATAAATGGAAAACTTACCTGACAATGTCGTGCCAATTCAACAACCGCTAGTGTTGGTTGATGGTAAGCCATATCAAGAATTACCCGAAGATTTATACATACCGCCAGATGCGCTAGAAGTTTTTTTAGAAACGTTTGAGGGCCCCTTAGACTTATTGCTTTATCTTATTAAGCACCAAAATTTAGATATTCTCGATATCCCCGTTTTAAAAATTACCGAACAATACATTGAGTACATTGACATGATGCAAAATCTCCGTATGGAGCTTGCAGCTGAATATTTGGTGATGGCGGCGATGTTGGCTGAAATTAAATCGAAAATGTTATTGCCAAGACAAGTTGAGGAATCTGCCGATGAAGAGGACCCGCGAGCAGAATTGATTAGACGCCTTCAAGAGTATGAACGGTTTAAACGTGCGGCGGATGACATTGATGCCTTACCTAGGCTGTACAGAGATAATTATCTAGCGACGGCTGAATTGGTTGTCGATAAAATTGATAAGCCTTTGCCGGATGTGGAACTTGATGCTATTTTAATTGCATTTCAAGACGTCTTAAAACGGGCTGAAAAATTTAGCCATCACCAAATTCAGCGTGAACCGTTATCGGTTAGAGAAAGGATGTCGAGAATTTTGGCAACGTTATCGGGTGATGCTGAAGGTTTTTTTGCCTTTCATTGTTTTTTTACAATGGAAGAGGGGAAAAGTGGAGCCGTGGTAACATTCTTAGCGCTTTTGGAGTTATGCAAAGAAGGCTTGGTGGAAATCGTGCAAGGCGAGCCCTTGTCTGAGGTATGGGTAAAGCCCATCGTCGAGTAGTTATTCATACATACGGTTAAGTAAACAGATGGACATAAAAGATATACTCGAAGCATCGTTATTTGCGGCCAGTGAGCCGCTATCCATTATGGAGTTACAAGGCTTGTTTCTACTTGAAGATAGGCCAGATAAACACCGAGTGCGCGAGGCTATTAATCTATTGCAAGCTGAGTATAAAGCGAAACCGATTGAGTTGATTGAAACGGCTAGCGGTTATCGTTTTCAGGTTAAATCTAAATACTCGTCGTGGGTGGCAAGATTATGGGAAGAAAAGCCTGTAAAATACAGCCGAGCGTTGCTGGAAACATTGGCAATTATTGCATACCAACAACCGGCCACACGAGGCGAAATAGAAGAAATTCGGGGTGTGGCCGTGAGTACAAACATTATACGAACATTAGAAGAAAGAAGCTGGATTCGTGTGATTGGTCATAAAGAAGTGCCTGGCAGGCCTGCGCTTTATGCAAGCACGAAAGAGTTTTTAGATTATTTTAACTTGCAAACCTTAGGCGACCTTCCGCCGTTATCCAGTTTGCTTGATATTGACTTGTTACCATCGAGAGATGTGCAACTTAACTTGGGTGATGAAACCCCAACAAAACGAGACGTGAAAGACGATGAAAAGACGCCCCCCCCAGAACCACTCACCGAGAACATCCAGTAAGTCCGCGCAACCCGAACGTATTCAGAAACTGCTGGCGCAAGCAGGGGTTGGTTCGCGCCGACAAGTTGAAAAATGGATTGCCGATGGCTCAATCCATGTGAACGGGGAAGTTGCAAAGTTAGGCGATAAAATAACGACACATGACATTGTTAAACTTAAGGGTCGCCCGGTTAAATTAGCGGGTAAGCTGATGGTGGAAACGCAAGTATTAATCTATCACAAGCCGCTTGGCGAAATTGTCAGTAAAAGCGATCCAGAAGGTCGTCCGAGCGTTTTTAAACGACTGCCTAGGCTTAAGGCGGGCCGGTGGATAGCGGTAGGTCGACTCGATTTAAATACACAAGGTTTATTAATGTTTACCAATGATGGGGATTTGGCGAATAAATTAATGCATCCATCTCAACAAATTGATCGAGAATATGCCGTGCGCGTAATGGGCGTTGTAACGAAAGAGATGGTAGAGCGTTTAGTGAGTGGTGTAGAGCTTGAAGACGGTAAGGCGCGTTTTGAAGATGTGCACGAGTCGGGTGGTGAAGGCATTAACCGCTGGTTCCACGTGGTTGTTGCCGAAGGGCGAAATCGTGTTGTGAGGCGATTGTGGGAGTCGCAAGACTGTAAGGTAAGCCGATTGATTAGAGTGCGTTATGGCACGGTCTTTTTACCGCCAGGCTTGCCTATGGGGCGACACCAATTTTTAGATAAGAAAGAAATTCAAGCGCTTAAACATATAACGAGCTCAGACAGTTAACAATAGCGTTTCTTGCCTATGCGCTAACAACCTTATTTCTACCAGACTCTTTTGCTTCATAGAGTGCTTTGTCTGCACGGTTCATTGTGTTTTCTAATGTATCGTTATCATTACATTCGGTAATGCCCATACTGACGGTGAAATTAAAATTATGTTCAGCGTGCTTGATGCTTATACCCTGCACGGCTTTGCGCAATCTTTCTGCCAATAAATCAGCACCTTTTAAATCGGTGCTATTTAATAGGATGGCAAATTCTTCGCCACCTAATCTGAAGATATGATCACTTTCGCGAGCGGTATGTTCGATACAGTTGGTAAGTTCTTTAAGTGCAACATCACCCGCTGCGTGGCCGTAATTATCATTAACGGTTTTGAAAAAATCGATATCAAGCATCACTAAAGATAAGCCCGAATGGTGTCGTTTAGCTTGAGCGGTTTCTTTTTGAAAAACTGATTGCAAGGTAGAGCGATTAAGAACACCAGTTAAGGGGTCGGTGTGGGCTGATTGAATAGCTTGACGATACAGTAGCGTATTTTTAAGCGGGTGCAATAGGGCGCTTAGAAAGCTCTCTATAATAAGCAATTCGTTTTCTGCAAAACGTTTGCGACGCATGAATGTTATTTTCCCAAGAGACGTGTCTTCAATCGCTAAGCTATATTCGCAAGAATGGTTTGTTCGTTGGCCATTTTGGATATTGATTTTTAGGTCATCGTGTTCGAAAGTAAACCCACTATGGTTTACCGAGGTTGATAGCTCTGTGCTAAAAAGCGGTAGCAACTCATCAATGTTAAGTGTCGTTTGCAGTGCGCTTATTAAGTGAGAGAGGTTAACGTTGTTGTTAACCTGCTCAAGTGCTAAAGCGTGGTTTGCATTACTTATATTAGTTTTTGGGGCTGACACCTAATAATTCTCTTTTAGTAGTTTTTTTAGGTCTACTAAAAGTTCCTTTGGCGTCCCTGTGTTAAAACGCCATTCACATTCTTTTAGGAACAAATGAAAGTGTTCTCGTGGGATACCGTTAAATTTTCTCATGT